>Ga0116229_10000735_pt1 | contig 46856 bp, 35 predicted proteins | sample S1TSphgellanicum_3_FD_87313 | JGI IMG/M metagenome (GOLD analysis project Ga0116229, IMG submission 87313) | Host-associated microbial communities from peat moss isolated from Minnesota, USA - S1T2_Fc - Sphagnum magellanicum MG | ecosystem: Host-associated > Plants > Peat moss > Unclassified... | reverse complement strand
TGAACTTGACAACATGAGTGAAATTGACCATGAGGATGGATTTTGGACCATATTGTATGAACTTCATCACATGCATGATATTGGAACATGAATCAAATTGGACTACATGGATGAAAATTATTTTAATTATTAACATGGATGATGATGATGTCATCCATATTGGATGTAATTTTATCCATATATTCATTATAATTCATTTTCAGCTTTTTCATCCATATGCACTTTCATCTAGTTACCAAATTGCATCCTTATGGTGAATTTCATACATGCATTTCATCCATATGATGGTACAATATTTCAAACTTATCAATTTGATCTAAATGGTCAAATTCTCCATGCCATAAATTTAATCAACATGTGTTAGTTTCATCCTTAATTTCACTATTGAGGATCACTTTCATCAATGTCAAATATCATGCATTGCATATGTGTTGTTAATTTGATTTATCATTAAAAAATTTTCATGTAAAATTTTGTATGGCCAATCATGGGTGTTCATCCATGAACATAATTTTATCCAAGCAAAGTAAACCTCATGTTAGAATTAGAATCTCATTCAAAAAAGTAAGTTAATCAATATGGTACATATAATTATTTTTCCCCCATTTTTCATATGGAAACATCCATAATAAAATGGAATTGAAAATGGCTATCATCGATAATAAGATGGAGGAAAATTTGGCATTCCTCTAGTCTAACAATTCAAAGATCCCTCCATGTATTGGACTACTTATAAAGAAAACGTGAAAATTTCCATTGCAAAATTTTGCACCCAAAAAAAAATCATTGAGCACCTATAATCCATATGCAAGGGACAAATGCATATTTGTAATCAATTTCATCCATGAATTTTTTTTCAACGATTTGGAATGTACTTGATTGGTTAAATTGTCTTATGTTTCATCATGATTTCAAATCTCATAATCAACATTCTTTTCATTTTAGTTTTACTTCTTTTTTCCTTCTTCCTATCAACCCTATTCCCCTTTTTTCCATTCTCCCTTCTTCCCAATTCTTTTGACATTACACATGCTAAGATTGCTTATAAATGTGTGATGGATTGAGTATGTTATTGGGGCCCCGCCTTCTTTCAAAATAGGATGTGGCTCCATTGCACTAAACAATAATCACAAAAATTACATGAACTAAACATGATTGGAAGTTTTTTTCAACCATAGGGGTAGTTCCATGAACTCGACCATGCACTTGTTATCTATGAACAACATAAGTTAATGATAAAAGACACAACTTAGAATTCAAAGAGTTTTGGAACCTTTTAGCAAAAGATTATCTTATTCAAATGCAAAAAGTGAAGATAGAATTCTAACTCACGAATCTTCAATCAATGTGGAGGTGATAACTTTACATGTGACCACTAAAGATAGACAACTAGAGACATGAATATATTCCTTAAGATGTTATTATAAAACATTAGATTAACATTTTTTTAATGTTGGATGTAACCCAAGATCCCTTTAGGTAGTAAATAATTAACGTGTTTAGGTTTATCACTTGTTTTTTGTGGCCTTTCAAAATTTCGATTGAATTTCGAGATATTTTTTTATTCACAATCTTGAATTTCATGGAATTGAACCATATTTATTATTATTTACATTATCAATGAAGGTGTGATGGTTTTTGTGTCTTTTAAGCCATGGAAATGATGAAGGATAATTGGGAATCATGTTGTAGTTTTGGTTTTGTAAAAGTATTTTTAGTGATTCCACTAGAAACCACTTACTATCACTAAATATAACATACATTTAAAAAATAGTTGGTTGCATCTCCCCCACCCATAAACAATATAATTTGGATTCAATTTTCTTTCATTAACAATGAAAATGAAAGATTGACTAATTATGGTGGTCAGCCAATTAATAACAATCAATTTGTTGATCATTGTGACTAACCACCAGAAACATTAATTTTTTTCTTTCATAGGTCAAAAGACCCATGTCACTTGATAGGATTTTGGAGGAGGAATATTTTTTCTCATGCCACATTGGCAAAGGGCTCGTCCAAAAAATGATATTCAAGGTTTTTCCTAACAATTATTACAAATGTTCTAAGGGTTAAGGTTAACATTATTACTATTTGTATTTATTTTTTTGTTCCTTACAACTAAATATTGAAAGGGCTATCTCTTTTGATGGTTTAACTATAAAATCATGTGATTTTAATAATCAATATTATAGCAAGAGAAGGGGAGATCAAGTATAATAAAAATTGTGAATAAATTTATAATTTTGCCAACAACATCCATTATGTTTGTAATGTATTAAGCATTGTTGTTAGTATTGAAAATATGACATTTTAATTTCTTTTGATATTATTTCATTAATCTTGCATATCCAACTACCTAACAACAATTTTTTCTTGAGCTTTGAAGTGTAGGTTTCATGCTTAAACTTATTATTATTATTATTATTTAGTTCAAGTAACATTTGTTAGTCTAAAAATAACTTCTCACACTTATCACATCTATTCTTGAAATTAGAAATAACTATAACAATAATTGACATTCTATGTCGATCGAAAATTCATGATTTTAGTGAATAAAAACATGTCATAACGTTAGTGCAAATTGTTTTTCCTCACATAAAAGCTTGTTGTTTATAAAGAATCATGCACAAGGGTTAATTTCTTTTCCAAATTCTCCTATTTGTGAAGAATTTTTTTTTCCACACTTGTTTTGAAATCTAAATTCAATTTGTGTCATAACATTTGCATTGGCATTACAATTAATTCATGACTTGACCAAATGTCACAATGTCTACGACAATTGCTATTCTAATAATACATTTTTTATTTTCTTCATCCAATTGGAAATTTTAATTGTTAACCCACAATTCTCATTTACAAATGGCAAAACTTTTTTTAACATTGAGGCTTCTAGATGCTTCCAACTTATTCTTGTAATTTATTAAATATGCTTACTATTGTTGATGCATAATTTTAGCTGTTGATTAGAACATCGATCGCTAATTTGCAAATGAATGTTGGAGTATAATTAAACATTCAAGGATTAATTTTAAGGGGTGTGTATGCATGTAACCTTTCACTTCAAAATTTTAAATCCTAATTCATTCTTGTAAGATTGAATGATTGAGTAGTTTTCCATACGTGCAAGTCTTCATAAGTGTGTATCTAAAGAAATCATAATCTTGATCAACAACAACAAATGTTGTTGATCTAAAGCCATGTACGATAATTTTTGAAATGGGCCTCCACATCCATAATGTTGAAAGAGCTTCGAGTGATAAAGGTTGTACAAATCAATAATTTGGATGTTGATGTGAGTTGATTGCATTTTCTTGTTATTCAAGATCTTAATATCTCAAGTTGAATTTTATATTACATTCTTGATTAGGCTAACATGTGAGGATTATTTTGGGATGTTTGCAACACAGCTTCAACTTTTATTGCAATAAACAAAAAAATCTTGAAACCTTTCTTCATGTACAAAAAATAAACATCAAAACTTCACATAGGGCCATCTTAAATAACATTGTTTCTATTCAATTCCTAAGTTATCATATTGAATATTGTATTTAATATTTCTTTGGGTTTTTTTGTTATCTCATGCCTAAGTTTGCTTAACATATCAAATGTAAAAAATGATAGTTATCATATTTGGGGAGCATTTTACTAGGGCAAAAAAGGAGGTAGAAGACTTAAAGACATTTTTCCCCAAGTTATGGATGAAAGATAAAATGACATTTTTGAAATTTTGAATTGAATGTTAGTGTTGGATGAACCCAATTCGTGGCTTCTTCACCAAAACTCATTTGACACAATGCAGATGACATTTTGACATACTTGTATTATACTAATGAAAACCAACAACATATTTAAAATTGAAGTGGATGCAATAAACAAGATGTAAAAACCATTTTCAAGAAAAGGAGGATGTGTGCTAAGGGGAGAAGTTTTGGTAAAAATCATTAGACATTAACATTAGGTATGTCCAAACCTTGTAAATTACCTTAAAAGCTAATGCAAAGATTGAACTTTGCAAATATATGTTTAGTTTGTTTCATGGTATTCGAAGGAAATTTGTCTTACTTTTTTTAATGGTGCATCCAGATATTTGCATTTGGTACATGGGCCAAGTGTTAAACAACTAGCATGTCAAAGGTGGCTTGTTATCCAAAATGGGTGGTGTGCATTGACACAGTTTTGTTAACCTCATGAAGCTAACATCACTACCATTTGGGCTTGCCTTCAACACACAAAGATTTATTTAGCTTGGTGTGTATTTTATTTGGATTTTTTTTCAAGTTTAACTCTTTGACCAATTCATGTTGAACATTCTACGATATACTAAGTTATCAAGTTAGGTTTGAAACTTGAACATAATACATTCAATTCATTCAACCACTCTATGTCTCTAGCATAATAGTTCAATCACAACCAATGTGGCAGGCACTACATAATGTGTATGAAATCAATGTAAGTAGTCATGTAGATGGGTCAAAGATGGATTTCAAACCAAAGTGTAACTGAACATCTTCTTATAGAAAATATTTGTTTGTGGATGGTGATAATAACAATTCTCCAAGATTGCATCTTGGTACGACTATTGTTGAAAAAATTCTTCTCTTTGAACAAAAAAAAAAAAGCTTAAGTAAAAAAGTTGTTTCAAAAGTGGGAAATTCCAACTAATTAAAATTGATATGCATTTAGTGGGAGGGTTTGAATTAAATTTTTTAAAGGTTTTTTCCTCCATATTTGGATCTTCATTATAAATCCATTACATTCCTAGAACTTGATTGTAATGTTTAGGTCCTTGAGATGTTACATACATGGTTGATTTACTAATATAGTAATTTGGGTTACTTTTTTAACACACTTTCTAAAAACATAAGAAATAAAAAACCTTTCAAATAGTTACAACATGATAATGTGATCAAAGTCTTAAAAGACCTAGTGACCTTTAAATGTTTGTTCTTTTGGATAAAAATTTTGTTATTAAAAAAGGGGTAATCCAAGTTTCATTCAATGTATATGAGGTCCAATAATTTGACCAATGGCCTTTTGAATGACAATCAAATTTGTCATATCTATTTTTCATTTTTTTGGGGCATGACAAGCCATATGTGTTGGATATTATTGCATTGTATATATGTTGTTTGGCTTATTTAAAAGTTTTATAGATCCTTCCTTACTCATTTTTCCATAGGATCTATCATTTTTTAAGTTTGTGGTGTTTATCAATTTGGAAGAAAGACAATTACATATGCTTTTGATATTAAGGTTGTTGATTAAAAACATGACTTTAAAACTACAATCAAAGATCCAAATAAAGTTATATGCAATAGCGGCTCTCCACTAATGGGTAGATAATGTATATTAGGAGGGTTGAAAAGGCTAATTATTTACTTGCAATAATCAATTATCTCAAATGTCCACTTGGCTACATATGAGTGCATTAATTATTGAATCATCGATTATTCAAAATCCTATTCAAGAATCATTGATGATTCAAAGGTCATTTTTATGAACACTTTCTCATGCTTTGCATTGAAGAAGTTGAGGCCATGGCATACATGGCTACGACTGATATGGACAACAATTATCTTTGTCCATGCTATGACCATGTATCACCATGAGCATAATAATCAGCAAAATAATCATGAGATAAACAACAAAACCAATTTCGGGGTGTTCAAAGCTTCACCTTTGATGATCACACTTTAAAAAATTGATTATTTGAACAATATACTTGACCTTTGAACCCCTTATTCAATGCTCCATATCTGCCACGAAAATTCTTCTCTATTCACCCAATTTCCATAGTGCATTTGCACTCTTAGTTTAGAAAAATCAATTATCAAATTAAATTAAAGTCCCTTTTCTTTTGTAGGAGTCACTTGAATTGTAACCAATACTTGAATGTGTAGGTAATATGGCTTCAAAATTGATGCATTGATAGAAATTTGTAAATTCTTTGCATTTACATATCCATTATGTAATAAATTGTTAAAATCCAACAAACAAAAAATTATGGCACAAAAAAATGCAAAAGCAAATGAATGTTTCTATACCATAATAATTTTACCATTTTGGCATAAATTAAATTATTTTTTGTTTTGCTGAACATTTGAACATTTATTCATTATTTGTGCCAAAATTTTAATAAACTTAAAAGTTTAACTGTCAGGATTTGAACCATAGACCTTCCATGATAGTGACTTAAAGCAATCTAGACACACTAGATTATTCCATAACATTGACAAAACCATGTTTATCATTTTTATAATCATTACATGCCAATAATTTTAGAATTAAAAAACCAAGTGCCAAATTAAGATTTCAAATTTAAATAATTATTTGACAATTTGTTGCTGAAATGGTAAAAGTACTATGGTAACAAATGTTTGTGATGCTTAAAGGACTCTTAAAAATATAAGACTATTTTAAAACACATTTACAAAATGAAACATATTTTGAATCATAATAATTTTAAAAAAATTATGAAGACTCATAAATCATGATTATAAAATATTTTCCTTAAAAATAAAATTTTAAATTTATTAAAAGCACCCATTATGTCTAATCTTATGCATGTTTGCACTACTTTGATTATTAAATAAACATGAGGAATTACAAGGATGCCAATAAAATCAAAGTTCAAAAACAACATTCATGTGTTCAAAGATACATAAGAAAATTATTAGTTGGCATGTCAATCCATTTTTTCATCATGATATCAAAGGTATTTTTCACTTTTTTCATGTGTTTTAATTTGTTTATTGTTGATTTTTTAAAGTTCATTGCATCATAAACTTTTTGTTGCCACACACCCAAAAACCTTTTCTTTCACTCACCTTTTCCAAAAGCTCATTCACATTACTTTGAGAATGTGTTTATTCCCAAAAACAAGCCTAGATTGTGCATTCATTTGAAGTATAACAAATTCATGTATAGTTTACGTCTAAAATACGTGATGTTTTATCACCTTTCTTTTGGAATTTTTTTATCAAAAAGATATGACAACAAAATAATTAAAGAGCTTTCTTCTTTCAACATGGGTTAAACCTTTTAGTCATAAAGGTGAGCAAATTTGTTGAACCTTAATGATGTGGTGGTTTTACTATACAATACGAATGTCATAATTCATTTCATTTCTTGAAACTAGATTTGGGTTAACAAGATCATTTACAAGTTTTGGGCTGACCAATTATAAATGTAATTTGGTAAAGGGTATGTTTCATATCATTTTCAAATCCACTATTGCTAATCATAAGTTTTATATATTTTTAAATATATATTTGCACTACCATTTTGAAAAATGTTGGAAATCGAATCTAAATACATCATGTCTTTTGTTGAAATGGAAGTTGAACATCATGAATGAATATATATATTGAAAGTTTACTATTGAGTTTGAATAACATGAATGCAATTAATTGAAAAGGTTATTATCAAAGTTGAATAATCACAAACAAATGTAATTGTTGTTAATTGGAATTTAGGTGTTGTTTAACATGAACTACACATTGTTGGAGTTGGAAATTGAATAATTGCATATGTCACGACCTTAGCTTCGGGTTCAGAACCAAGGTTGGGGCATAAGAAAAGATATAAGTCAAAATAATGCCTTAAGGTTCCAACATTCCCACAAGTGTGAGAAAATGAGTTGCAATGCATTAAAGTGCATTTGCATTTTGGGAATTGAAGTTTTATGAAAGTTTCAAATGTTTAAGGCAAAAATCAAATGAGAAACAATGTCCAAATTGGGCTTTCAATATACCATTGGAAAGCCATTGAAATGTAAATATTCAAAATGTGCTTGCATTTTTCATTTGTAATTATGAGTTAGGAGTTATGGTCAAAAGAAAGGTTAAAAGTCAACATAAAAATTTGGGAAACAAGGGTCAAATGACTTCTAATGAGGGCGTGCGACACAATGTTAAAAAGATTTCAACAAGAACTATAAAATGGAATGGTTGCATGCCCAAATTAACATGCTTGAAACAAAAAACCATATGAGGCTCCAAAGATTGGGGACAATAAAAGTTCTAGTTTTAGGACTGTCACTTGGGAGTCTTGAAAGAAAATGTCATTTGGATGCAACCCTATGGAAAGGCACAAAATATATTATAGGGAAGAGGGTGGTGGCCTCCTTTCAAGTTTGATAGTGTAAGTTTAGTGAGTCCAAAACAAGTCTATGACCCAAAGTTGGTTCCATTTGCATTAACCACTTACATTGTCTAGCATATGCATGTGACTTGTCCATGAGGTGTTCATGAATTTTTCATCTCATCCTACTACTCATCTGAAAGTTCTTGCATGCCTTTCTAAACCTTTAAGTGTGTGAAGCTAGGGAATGTGCCTTGGGTTGTATTTTGTTACAATTTCAAGAATCAACAAGGTATTATTTACCTTGATACCAATTGATAAGCCCAAGGGTGTGTCAACATATCACCCAAGCTAGCCTTAGTGTTTTGGGGGATGCCACAATTTGGGCATCATGTGGGAAAAAAAAACTTACAATGGGTCCATCTCATAGTGTGCATTTTGTAAGTTTGTAGATCATGTTTTGCCATGATCATCAACTTGGAAGAGCTAATGCCTTTGCATGTTAAAACCATTTTGTTTTGAGTTGTCTTGTTTGTGGATTGATGGAGATGGACATTTTTTCCACTAATTCTTATGGTTATTCATAGGTCAAAAAACGTTTATGGAAAGGTAGTGGCAAATTTTCTTTTAGATCCTTTGTAGTGGTGTGATCATAGGTTGAAGAAAGTAAAAAAAATGGAAATTATAAATGATGATGATGTTTTGATTTAGGGTTTATGGTTTAGGATTGGCTTGCAACAAGTTGCCTGAAATGCATGGTTGATTAGTTGAGAACAAGGTGAATGCAAGGTATCCCAATTTCAAACATAAAGGAAACAAAAGGTATTGCAGTTCAACAACAATTTGATCCTTCCATGGGTGGAAATCAAGTTGGTTGCCATGGCACTAGGGACTATACAATTGAACAATTTTTCTTGCAACACAAGACTTGTGAGAAGTAGAAAATTTGGATTATACAAAAAAACAATGGAAATCTTTCAACAAATGCAATAAAAAGGCATGGTTCCAAATAAATTCACATTTGTTTGAATGTTCATTGCATGTGCTAGTTTGCCAACACTTGAATATGACAAACCATCCATATGCAAATCCCTCAAAGTTGTTACATGAATCAAATGTCTATGTAGGTAATAATTTCATGACATGTATAACAAATGTCGGAGCATAGTGGATGTGTGGAAAATATTTAATATGATCCTACCTATGTGAAATGCCATTGCTTCAAATTCCATGATACTAGGACTTGTGAAATGTGGGCAAGGGTACAAGGTGTTATCATTGTCTAGAGAAATGCAATAGGAAGGGGTGGAATCAAACATTATTAATTTTATGGGGATTTTGAATGAGTGTGCTAGTGTCATGGCACTTTAAAAGGGCATGTGTGGTCATGAACAAATTGTTCAAAATGGTTTTGATTCAAATGTGTTTTTGAGTAACAACCTTGTTGACATGTATGCCAAATGTGGAAGCATTAAGGATGCTTGGAGAGTGTTCAACATGATGCCCCCACATGTAATATGGTCACTTTGAGTGCCATAATTTTGGGACACGTGAAATGTGGTCAAAGGCAACATGCATTAACATTGTATCGACAAATATAGTTGGAAGGGGTGGAGCCAAGCCTTGCCACTTTTGTGGGAGTTTTGCACATGCATTTGCCAACAATATGGCATGTGAAGAGGGTAGGCATGTGCATGAACAAATCATCCAAAGAGGCTACAAGTCTAATGTCTTTGTGGGTAATTGTTTGATTAACATGTATGCTGTGGGAGTATAGAGGATGTTCGGGGACTGTTCAATAGGATGTATATGCATGACGCCATTGCTTGGAGTGCCATGATTATGGGACATGTGAAATGTGGACAAGGGCACAAAACTCTACAACTATCTTAGCATATGCAATTTGAAGGAGTGCAACTAGACCCTAACATCTTTGTGGCCTTGCTAAATGTATGTGTTGGTTTAGTGGCGCTTGAAGACGATAGGCAAGTTGAGATACAAATTTTTCAAAACAGTTCTCATTTTAATATTTTTGTGGATAGTAGCCTTATTGACATGTACACCACATGAAGGAACATTGAAGATGCTTGGAGGGTATTTGACAAAATGCCCACACACAATGTTGTATTTTGGAATGCCATGATTTTGGGACACATGAAATGGGCAAGGCTAGTAGGCATTAACTTTGTTTCGACAAATGCATTGGGAAGGGGTGAATCTAGACCTTGTCATTTTTCTGGGGGTCTTGAAAGCATGTGGCAATGTTGCTACACTTGAACAAGGCTTGAACAAGGTAGGCATGTTAAGAGAGAGATTGGTCAAAATGGTTTTGAATTTGATATTTTTGTGGGTAATAACTTCATTGACATGTATGCCAAATGTGGGAATACAAAGGATGCTTGGAAAATATTCCATAGTCTGCCCATTTGTGATGTAGTTTCATGGACCACCATGCATGCGCATGCCATTGAAGCTCTCCAACATTTTGACCAGATGTGTGAAAGTGTTGAACCCAACATAGTAATGATTGTGCCATTCAAGCCTCTAGTGAAATTAAGGTTTGGCTTTGGCATAATGCCTTAGCCAAAGACCCTCAAGTAATTTTTTATATTTATCCTTTTGATTTGTTTAGTCTTTTGTGGTTAACTTTGTAGATTTAGGATTGCCTTATAGTAGTAAGTAGTTTTTTAATAGGTGGGGCATGTGCTCCTATTAGGCCTCCTTCATCATGGGCACAAAATGCCTCATGTTTTCTAATTCATTATGTCCCATTGAACCTTGTCCTTCCCATCACCCATTTGTTTTATCATGTGCCACCATAGACCTAGTTTCCACCCCATTTCCCATGCAAACCATGCACCTTTCACTAGTTCCCCCTTCCATTTTAACAAACCACACACCACCCACTAGTTCCCTTTATTGGCCCCCAACCCTTCATGTGAATATGGGGCCCCAACCCTACATTTTCCCAAACCCCCTTGATCATGCACATGTAGGACCTTTTCACCCTTCCATTATATCAACATTTCTAGTTACACATGATCAAACCCCCTAATTTACCTTCATCTCTTCAACACGTTTGTAACTTCCACCTAAAGTCTTTTACCTACCTATTGGTGCCAATTTACCAATAGAAGGTAAACTCATTTTTGTTAAGCACCCAATTCATTTAATCCAAACCCCCATGACAATCCCGATTCAATACCTTCCCTTTTTCCCACCTTGTTGACATAAGCTTAGACTTGGGTTTCATCTTTGGATGTCTTCAAGTCCTTTCATTTAGGCTTTCATCATCTTCAATTATATAATTGCATTCTTGTTGCTTTATGACGTGATGTACAAATGGTGTTTTGTTTTCCTTTGGATAAATTAACGTAATACCCTTATGATGTGGCAACTTAACACTTGTTCCTCTTACTACCCCAATGGTGTTTCATTTTGCCCCGTCATGGTGGGGCAACAAGGCATAGGGAAATGCGGATTGGACTCAAATGTTTTTTAATAGGTGATTAGGAAAACTTGTAGGAAAAGTTTTTTTTGCAAGCCCAATCTTTGGCAACAAGTCCAAATTCAATGCCTTTTCCCCAACCTAATTCCCCAACTCATAAACGCCTTCTTCACAATATAATTTTTGGATGTGTAAGGGAATATTCTAGAGCAATTTGTGCCTCGGTATTATTTTCCCTTACACCCACATCCTTTAAGACCACTTTAGCTTTCATCGCAATACACCACCATCAAGTAGCTACTTTCCACTTTCTTAGACGACTATAAATGAAACCAAAACTTCAAACTTTCTTTTGATTCCTTTAAGATGGCATTTCGACGCATGCCCCATTTATCAGCAAATGGTCCTTATGGGATGGTTTTTTAAGATTGTTTTCATTTAGAAGATTTAATGAGTGGATTCCTTCAATTATTTTAACTTTGTTATCATATTGCTAAAGGTCACATTCCACCTTGAATTGTATGTGTCCTTGGTGTGACCCATCTTTCAGCCATGACCAAGCCTTTAGACAGAATTCATCCCATTGCAGTGAGGGAAACATTGTACCGATTCACAAGTTGTGTTTTATGCCTTCAATTTCATGACACCTTTGCAACACATTTCTCCCCACACCAATTTGAAGTTGTAATTAAAGGCAGTTGTGAAGTAGTAATCCATGGCATTAAGTGCATCTTAGAGCTTTACTTTAATTGGGTTGTTCTCCAATTAGATGTGGCAAACGCTTTCAAGAGGGGTCATATTTCAAGAACTTTATGTAGCCTGTGGAAACATCATGTAACTCATCCCCTTTGTTCGTGCATTATATGCATTTGAGTCTCCCATGTTTTATAGCCATCGTAATCGTGTAGGTGATGTTTTAATCATCCCTTTTACCATGGGAACCCGTTAAGGTGATCTTTTGGGAGGGGCACTCTTCACATTAGTTCACTTTAGGACTTTGCATTTTACAACTAGCCATTTCCCTTCTTGTCTATTTCCATCCATTATAGATGACATTCACATCATAGGTCTCCCTCCTATTATATCATTTTCATATGAACATTTCCAAATCGAATTCTGTGCAATAGTTCTTTCTATCCAACCTCATAAATGTGTAGCATGGTCACCCTCTTGCTTATTGCCTAACTTCAACACCCCATCCCAGTTTACCACTTCATTAAAATGAATTAAAGTTTTGGGAGTTCCATTGGGCACTTCATCATTCACATAATCCTTCATCAAAGATGCCTTGTTAAAGAATGTTTGACATGTGAATCTTTTCCCTAGAATGGGTAATGTTCAAGTAGCCTTTCAAATTCTAACTCACCATTTCGTGTAATGACACTCATATATCTTACAATGTACACTTCTTTTTTCCACTTTCATATAATCCTTCATTTATTTTGACTCCTCTTTCCTTCAAGTGTTTGGGTGCCTTTTGGGTCTAAGACCTTTTGATAACCCATAAGGACCTTTAGCCTATAAACAAGCTTTTATCCCAATAACTTTTAGTGGCATTGAGTTCATACCAACAACCACCATTGTCCAAACAACCTATTTAGGGAGTTGGGCTTTTGTAACTTTAATTATAGCTGCTAGGTTTATGATTGATCAATGTTTCTTCCTTCTTGAAGCTTCAGCATGAGTCGACAATAACACCTTCCTTTTTTAGTAATACTTCAAGGCGACATGTGATCTCCTACCACCGCCAATTTGCACATATTTTCCTTTGTTTAAATAATTCATCGAACAACAAATGGTTCGATTTCAAGATTCCATCTTGGACCGTTTGCATCATCATACCTTTTCCAATATGTTCTCCAACATGATATTTGAAACCCATCATGCCTGAATTTTATCATGTTCTAGCCCAGGGCCACATGCTTGGTTTACAATTCGACCAATCTTTTTGAACTTTTGATTAACTTCCCCGGTCTTTTCCATAACGCTTCAAATATGATTTGGACTACCCCATCCATCAATTGTAAGTATCCTTGATGCGTGTGCACACATCCCATTGACACTATGGGTATCCATTTCTTACATTATGTTCATGGCAACAAACGCATAGGAACCCATGATACAATTCACAACACCTTTGTTGCCATTGAGTGAGATGTTGGCTTCCACGTGGGGTGAGAACAACTACATGTGCTTCTTTCAAACATGTTCAATTCCTCTCGTTGATGAGTTGACATTGTGCTCACCAAAGATGGCATTCGCACCTTAGTCAACGTTGTCATTGCCAACCCAACATGAGCAAATTTATTTCCTTGATCTTGTGTTACCCAAGGATTTGTTGCTTTTGATGCGGCTCAAGCCAAAGAATGAAGCTATCATGATCAACACCCTACCGATCAATTCATCCCTTTAACAATGGAAGTATTTGGATGTTTACATAAGCAAGTGGATGTGTTTTTACACAATTATGTCAATGCCATTTGGATTTTGAAAGGACTAGAGGGCCCTCTTCTTTCTATCTTGGTTACTTTTCTTCAAAAAAAAAATTCAATCACATTGCAAAGGTTATAAACATCCTCCATCTTAAGTCGGGTGGTAGCCATAGGCTTAACTACTTCCTGATTTCCACCCCTTCAAACATCTCCCATCTCCACGACCAACTTATTGCAAGCGATTGGTTTTTGATATGGAAAAATACAATTGACCTATTACAAGCAGTCGATTTTTGACATGGATAGGTTTTGACATCTAGTTTGAGCTAATTTGATGTCTTGTAAATTCTCCCTTTTCTTTTTTCTTATCCATTTGTACATTTTCCTAATCTACAGTGTGTCTATCAATAAAGTTTTGCAAGGTTGCATCAATATTGTCGCTTTTGTTTCTCTTTCGTCAACTTGTAATCATGAATAGTGGATGAAGTTTTGCACTACTTTGAATCCATGGGCTTAGTTCATGGCATCTTTGCAACAATGACTAACCCTTCGCAAACAAAACTTGAAGTTCCATGTCAACGCTACTTTCAAAATGAGCACATCAATATAAAAAAAACCTTGATTTAGTTCATATAGATCCCTAGTTCATGGATGAATTTTATTTTCAATTTTTCATTTTCCATCCATAATGATTGAAGTTCATCCATCACCACACATGTGTAATTCAATGATGAATCCATTCACTTCATCTTTCATCTATTAAAGGATGAACTTCATTCATCATATCCAATTTCCATCTATTGTTTTATGGTTTATGTCCCATGTGTTTCCACTTATGAGTTTTTTTTCAATTGTGATATTGGAAGGACTTGTTGCGGGGGATCAAATCAATATTTGAGAGCATGGGTAAAGGCTATTGATTACATATTTTAGAAACATTATTCATTTATTGGAAAGTAAAATTTGTAGCCACAAAGGAAACAAAATTCAGAAAACCACACACACACACACACACACACACACACACACCAAACCAATGAAAGAAAAAAATGATGAAATTGATTGCCAACAAAGGTGGCAATCAATTGATCCATATATATGTAGACTATTGTACCTTGGCAGCAGAAGAAACTATATTATCTTTTAAAATGCTGAAATTTTCAAAAATTACCTCTCTCAAAAACCCAATTTTTGTGAAGTACAAATACCTGAAACAACTTCAACCATTAAGAAAACATCTAGCAGAGAGCACCACCTTCATCTCTACCTGCACCCACTACAGGATTTGCAGCATGATCTCCATTCTATATACATCAATCTGAAGATAATGTGGATCAGTATATGAAAAACTACTCCCCGAGTTGTTAACCACAGCTCAACTGTGACACAATCCCTGTAGAATGAAGAAGAGATACTTGGTCAAGTTTGATCAACAGATTTCCTTCCCTTGGGGACTCTTGTCCTTTGTTGAAGTCCAACTCACTCTTGGCAGTTGGGCTGTGTTGGTACTCAGGGACCCAATGCAGCTGGGTCACCACGCAGGCAATTGCAAAATCTGTCCAGACCAGGAAGACTGTTTGTGTCCTTTACTATCTTGTCCCAAAACATTAGTGAGGTCTGCCACTAATTCCATGTCTTTTACCCTACTTTCCTCGCAGTCCTCCTGTTTGGGGCTCTAATGTACAAATGAATGTCCCTGCCATGAAGGGATGACTGTTTGATTGCTAAACAATGGGCCTTATCACAAAATTGAGCAGCAGTAGAGTCTTCTTCCACTTTTGTGAGCTTTCATGAACTCTACTGTGCAGCAACATGAATATTTTCATTTACTCTACAATCTCTTCAGTGACCTAGAGTTTCAACAATAAGTTCTCCAGTGACCTACAATTTCCTTAACAGTTTGGGTGTCCATCTCACACCTCTCTCCTTGCGGGAAAGGTGAATGCGGTTCTCGGTTGTGTACTTGAGGCCTGCTTGCTGGAGTGCTGCTCGTGTAATTTTTTCTGGAGAGAAACCAGCTCTTGTCATTTGGTCATAAACTGACTCTGCATCTGCCAGTTGGTTTGCTTTACAATATGTTTGTATCATAGTGTTGTAAGAAACAGCATCAGGGGTGACTCCTTGTGCAATCATTTTACGAAACAAAATGGCAGCTTGGACAGAGTAGCCTTCCCGCCCATAAGCACCAAGGAGGATGTTGTAGAGAGTAATATCTGGCTGACAACCAGTAGCCAGCATTTCATTGTAGTATTTCCCCACTTCCTGTAGCATGCTGAGTCGGCCATAGGCTTGTATGACTGAGCTCCATGCCACCACATTAGGTTTGAAGCCATCTGCTTGCATTTGCCTAAACATGTGTGCAGCTTCTTCTACTAGTCCTGCCTTTCCATAGACAGAGATCATGAGACTGTAAATGGTTGAATCTGGACAGCACCCTGACTGCTTCATTTCGAGAAAAGTATCAATTGCTTCCTGATGCTTGTACGTACGACTATAGAGCTGAATCAACCCAGCAAAGGTGACCACATTTGGCTCGAGCCCTGCTGCTCTGAGGCTAGCGTACACCTCCAAACCCTCCTTGTACTTGCCTGTTTGTGCATGCATGGCCAGCAAGGTATTATATGTCACAAGGTTGGGTGTGGCATCAGTTGAACACATTTCCTGAATCAAGGTTGAAGCTCTCTCTGCATGCCCTGCCTTGCTTAGAACAGAGAGGAATGTGTTGTAGGACTGGGCACTGGGTAGGAGACCTTTATGCTTCATGCTTAGGAAGAGTTTCTCAGCCTTTTCAATGGGCAGGCCAGCCCTTCCAACAGCATTCAAGAGAGTGTTGAAAGTGATTTCATCTGCATGGATCCCCCTAGTCACCATATCCTCATACAGTCTCCATGCCTTCTTGAAATTCCCATTCCTTCCATAAGCCCCTATCATTGCATTGTAGGAGTACACCAATACTGGGATGTCTGAGGACAACATGGAATCAAAAACCTCACGGGCTCTGCTTACCATGCCTACACGTCCCAACACCCCAATAATTGAACTGTAAGTGTGTCCATTTGGTTTCAGTCGACGTTTTTGCCGTTGCATCCAACTAAACACTTCAAAAGCAAGTGCTCCTTCATGGTGACATCCAAGCTCCTTTATAATATTGCACAGATCTACTCGTGTGATCTTTCCCACCCATGTATCAAGCAGATTTGTGACAGCCAATGATCCTGAATCCTCACGTTGGGCTCCCAGAAGTTCATTTATAATTGTCTCAACTCTCTGTCTGCAATCCTCCTCTGACCATGGTGGCTGTGGAGGCACTCTTCGCAGCCTAATTGGTCCTCGCCAGATCCTCTTCGTCTTCCTCTGAGTTTCAACAACCACTGTATCCTTCATCTCCAACAAGGGACCCTCTTTCTCCTCCTCTTCACAAGAACAATACTAACTCATATCAGCAACAAATGATTTTCCTCTTGCACTATCTCCATCCATATGCAAACAACACTTTGACTTTTCCACACAGAACAACATGAGATTAGAGGACTAGACACATGGCCAGGAATTGCTGACCTTAAAAGCCTGGCATTTAGGATTTCCCTTAGAACTAAGAGGGTTGTCACAACAATGCTATGGCAAGAAAGAAGAGGATAAGAGCCTCTTCTGGAAACACAGGACCAAAGCAGTATACAAATAACCACTGCAATAACCCTAATGTTTTCTTAGAGATCCCTTACACTAAAGCTTAGTGCAAAATCTGGAGACAGTTTGCTCTTACTGAGAATCAGTTACAATGACACACATCAGGAAGAGAAACACTACCTTCAGCAGGGATGCAAGTGACTGTCATGGGAGAGAAAGAAGAAAAGTCTTCAATGGAGCCCAAGTGCAGCAGAGAGGAGGAGCCACCAGCACCAGCACCATTGCATGCATCAAGAGAGACTTGATTGGAATCCACACTCGCCCTCCTTGCCTTCTCAAACTCCTCCCAGTCTGCAGAATTCTTTTTTGATAACCCCATGGCATCTTAGCTCTAGTAAAAGCTTGTGAAAATTGCAGCAGGAGAAGAACAAAATTGGCACAAAAAGTTGATTAACATTCTTTCATCATCAGATGACATAGACTTGATTTGTGAAGAAGATTTTTTTTGCAAGAATTCAGATCTCACGAAGGAATTCTGTTCAACACTCTCGTTGCAGATGCATCTCTATCCTCTTGTTGCTTGCTTTGTGTCTACAATAAGAATTCAGATCTCACGAAGGAATTCTGTTCAACACTCTCGTTGCAGATGCATCTCTATCCTCTTGTTGCTTGCTTTGTGTCTACAGTTTCTACAAGCAGCGGCTGATGACACTCCAGAGCATCGTGAGAAGAGAATGCAGAGAGAGGCAGAGCAAAAGGTTCATACCCAATGAATCCTGCCAGGATCGATGACTTCGACAACAGCCGCTGGCGCCGCGTCGTGCTGCAGCTGCTGCTGCTCCACGTTCACATCCGCGGTCACACAAACACCAACTTCCGCTCCCTCGTTCCGCTCTCCTCGAACAACGACCGGCAGCTTCTCTCTCTGCTTCCTACACGGCGGCCGACGCTTTCTCCTGGTGGCGTAATAGCATGACCTGAAAAGCCGATTTCCAGTATCGGACACACAGAACAGACGAGAACCGGAGATGGACGAGGAGGAGGAGGAGGGCAAGAGGGAGACGACAAGCCGAGAAGAAGAAGCAGACTGGTTGCTGCTGCTGGTGGAAGGAGAAGAAGAAGAAAAGTCACCAAAATCAAAAGGAGGCAACGAAGGAAGAACAAGTCTGGTGCTAGAGACGACAGAAACACGAGGAGAAACAACAACGCCAAAGCTACTGCTGCTGCTACGAGCTTCCCACATGGTAAGCATGTGGGCAAGAAGAATGCTTTGTGCGTGCGGAGGATATGTGCATAACAAAAACATACAGACACACAGACACACAAGAAAGGAAGAAAGAAAGAAAGAAGAAGAAGAAGAAGAAGAAGAAGAAGCAAACCACAAACTATCACATTTGCTTGTGCACAATAATAACACACACAATAAAATTCTGGATGCAAAAACAACAACAAAGAGCAAACACAAAAATGCAAATTACTCACTCACATATTCATTCACTCCTCCAACAACAGCTTTAGCTTCTCAAGAAAAAAAAAACATGAATCTACAACACAGAAGAAGAACCTCACACATTTTATCATTATGATTATGAATTATTATTATTCTAGATGATGCAAAAGGTATTTAAGTTCATCAAAATGCAAATTCCTCCATACCTTTTTTCCTCAGAGAAATCTCCAACACAGAAACCCACACATTACAACAACAACAACAACAACAACAATTTTTTTAATTAGTTAAAAAAATTAATTCATTTTGGTGGTGCAAAAACCAAAAGCTCTTTCACATATTGTTATTATTAAGCTACCAAAATTGGATATGAAAAACCCAAAGAGAAGAGGAGGAGGAGGTGTGGTGGGCATGGGAGTTTATCCAACCACAAGCATCATCATCAGCACCCCCCCCATAGTGGTGTCCAGTGGTGGTTTTAAAAATAAAAAAATAAAAAATATAAATAAATAAATAAATAAATAATTTTGGGGCAAATTTTCGCATCCTGGTGAACCCCCAAAAAAAAAAAGAAACACCAGTGCAACAAATACAAGCTTTTAATTTTTAATTTTTTTTGGGGGGGGGGTGGGGAAGGGGGTGCAAAAAAAGGCTAAAGTCGCCACTCTATGAGGAAAAAGAAAAACTTGGAATCGCCATATTTAGACAATAGGTTTTAGCATATCATAAAAATATAGCACCATTCCTAATTTTTTAAAGACTTTTCTCTCGACCACTGATTATTATTGTTATTATTATTTTTCAAATTTTCTGATCTTGCAACTTGTGTCATTGGCTAGCATCTATTTAAAGATGGATTTAGCATTAAATGGCGACAATTTTTTAAATTTTTTCTAAGTATATAGGAAAAAACTAGTTAAAAAAAAATGCTACCAAACTCAAATCAGAGTTCAAATGTGACGAAAGTTTTTTCAGAAAAATTTCATAATCTAATCTGGCGATTTCTTATCGGAATAATCTCTTTTTATTTGTATTTTTTCCAATTTGGCGAAATGTCGCCCCCCCGAGAAAAAACAAAAAAACAAAAAAAGCTGCTACTGACCTGTAGCCAAAGTTCACTAAGTCCTCTTTGTGGACAATCACCAGGTTCCAGTGAATTTGTTGTCCAAATTTCAGATGTTGCAATATTGGCTAGCATCCCAAGAGGGGTTTAGCCATTAAATGACAAAAGGTTTTTAGAATCTCTCTAAACAGTAAAAAAACACAAAACTCGTTAAAAAAAATTCTACCTACTAAATTAAAAAAATCTTAGCTCAAAGGTGGAGAATTTTTTTTCAAAAATTCTTTTTTCTCGAAATTTGGCAATTCTTTTTTCAGACGAACGAGAATATTGCGACAGAATACTTGCGCTTGAATTGAATTTTTTTTTCCCGCATTTTGGCGATCATCACCATCATCCTCTTTGCGTCTTGTATTGCTGTCCACAGCTTCTCTATCTCTCATTCTTCAACCTCCACTCACTTTCTTTCGCCCAAAAAATAAAAATTAAAAAAAATACAAAATCGAAAATGAATTAATTTTTCTCATGACTACTACTGCGTGTGGGGGGATGTTTCAGAAGAGATTCCAATTTGGAGCGTATTGGAATCTTTGAAATTCAGAGATTCTCCAAATTCTTCTTGTGTTCTTCAGACATTATTCTCTTGGATGATTTCTTCGAGTCTGCAAGTGCAGAGATTCTCTCTCCCCGTAGTGTTTATTTATTGAGTCTGTAATTTGGGAGAATTTTCTCTTGTTGCATTCTTGTTCAGTCTGCAAATTTTACTTTTAATTTTTAATTTTTAATTTTTTTTCAGAGATTCTTAAATTCTTGAGTCTGCAAGTGCAGAGATTCTCTCGAATTCCTTGAGTCTGAAATTTCGAGATCCTCTGAATAAAATTCTTGAGTCCCACAATTCAGAGATTCTTTGCATATTCTTGAGAGTCTGCAATTTTTTAAGAGATCCTCAAATTCTTTGAGTGCCCATTTTTCTCTTTCGAATTCTTGAGTCTACAATTCAGAGATTCTCTTGCATTCTTGAGTCTGCGATTCAGAGATTCTCGAATATTCTTGAGTCTGCAATTTAGAGATTCTTGAATTCTTGAGTGCACAGTTCAAAGATTGTCACATTCTTGTGCGCATTTCAGAGATTCTGGAGTCCACAATTCAGCAATTTGTGAATTCTTCTGTGCCCATTTCAGAGACTCTCCGATTCTTTGAAAGTCTGCAATTCTTCAGAGACCTACCTATTCTCGAATGATTGAGGGCACATGTTCTGAAAATTCAGAATTCTTGAGTCCAAAAACTCAGAGATTCTCAAATTCTTCTGGAGTGTGCACTTTAGAGATTCAGAGGTCCAGGATCTTTTTTCCAACACAATAATTTTACAAGGGGAAATTTGACTCGTCATCATCATCATCATCATCTTCTTCTTTTAGACCCATTATTCAACATCAGATATTTCTCCATTCTCCAACTATTCTTAACCAAGACATTTTCTCTCCCAAATTGATGTTGCAACTGGGGAAGGCAGCAGATGGCTTCTTCTGAGAACACAATACCAAAGAAAACCATACCAATTGCACAATGCAAGTTCTTGGTGAGATTCTGGAGTTTCTTAGAGTCAAGATTACTACTATGGCAATCTTTTCATTCAATCATGTTTGCAAAATGTCAAGTCTTGCACAGGGAAACATCTGAAATGTGTATAAAATTAGATGCAATTTTTTTGCCCTCAGAGAAAGATGTAGGCATAGGTGTGATTCATGGAGTGAAGATCAGTTCAGCAGCTTATCAAGGACGATGGACTGAATTGAAAGCAGATGAGGAAGCAATTGGTAAATGCCAGTGGAGTGCTTTTGGTTTTGGACACCATGACAGATGCCAAGATGCTGCAAAGCTGGTCATCTTCTTCAATCTGGGAGTGGGCATTGCTGGAGCTGTCTTAACCAAGCTTGGTGGTGGTAGAGCGGCATTCTTGAGTGTGTACGAGAGCTGTCAGGGAAACAAATCAATTTTGTTGGAGAGGGAGAAGGGGTCACAACAGCATCAGAGCCTTTCTGTTGTGATTGCATGGCGAGCCACATCTTGGGAATGGGAGACATGAGCAGACATTTGTGCAGAAACCTCAAGAAGTCAAACAAGATGCACAAGAGATGCAGATGAGGATCTTGGAGGCCAAGTTTGACTTCAATGAGGCCAAGTCTCGATCTAGCAAGCATGGGCTCCATGGGTGGTCTTGTCAAACTTATTCCTGGAATGAACAAGGTGACACTGCAACAGATTCATGATGCTGAGAAGAGTCTCATAATCACAGACTCCATGATCAACTCAATGACTCCCAAGGAATGTGCAGATTTGGAGCTTCTTGCCAAGTCTCCTTCAAGAAGGAGAAGTGTTGCACTTGGTTCTGGAAGAACCCAAGAGCAGGTAAATGTTCTAAACTGTAGTGTCACAGATTTTTCAGATGCTTATGCGGATGAAGAATCTGGCAAACGTGATGCAAGAGGCAGTTCAATCCCTGGCTTGGAATTAGGCTTGGAGGACCCACATAGTGGACAATCAAAGGCAAAACCAGGCACAGTGAAAAGGAAGAAGAGCAGCTGGGGATTTCAATCCTGGTTCATCAGCTCAGGAGCAGAGGAAGTGCTGTTCCAAAAGGATTTCGTGCCAAAAAATGAACAAAGAGAGGTGATATCCTTCTAACGCACATCTTCCATTTCTATTCCACATATTTCCAATGTTGTCAACTCGAGCAAGAGTTCAAGAGGGAGAGAGTCAAGGGCTGCAATGATATTTGATGATAGTATAATAAGGAAAATGTTTCCATTTTCAAAGGGTCATGACTGTTGAGTATGAACTAGCACACCACCAAACCCCTATCTCCTCCAACTGTTGGATAACCCTCCTTTTCAGTAACCATCCCCATGCTTACACCTTTCCTCTTGAACCTGGGCTGGCTGAGCAAATCACAACCTAGGAAGAAGAGGTTGAACACAAATTGATTACCTAGCACACTATTGTACCTCATGTAGGAAAGTATAATCCTTGTGATGTGCCCAGCAGAATCTACATACCAAAAATAACATGCTAGAGTGAACATAACATTAGATAAAAATGTGGAGGAAGAAGATATAATGGCACTGTCAAGCATCATATGCACATAATTTTCTCTTCTCAACATTATCTAAATTTTGCTTTCAAAACTCAAGCTCATGACTTGTATTATTGCACCATGGTTCAAAACTCAAGCACCTTATGAGATCATCCCAATTCAACTACTGTTGTGAACTTTGTGTGTACCGCAGATCTTGTAAGAATGTGTGTGAATTGAGTCTTTTTTGCAGCAACACTACCCGACTTGACTCAATGCTAATATACTGCAGACCTCTCAAATGCATCATGTTGTAATCTGCCAGCCTAATAGTGAACTATATATATATATCCATTGTTGCTGATTGCACTATATAACAGTGGGAATGGCATGAAAGTGATCGAAATTAGATATAAACCTTTTGATGAGCTTTGAAGATTATGACCTAGCATCAACTAGTGATGATGAATTCAGGCCCTCTTTCTTAGCCAGCTCATCTAAGATGATTGCTTCTGTATCCAATTTCTGCTGAAACTATGCTGGACCAGTGTTGTACAGGTCAAGAGATCACACTTTTGGTGTGAGGTTGGTTCAAGCTATGTAAACATGGAAGACTGTTGTCAAGAAGACGTCCCAGGGCCAGGAGCATATAGTCCAGTTGACAAACTCACTGCCCCAACAGCACCAGCTTACTCATTGCCTGCACGATTGAACACACATCAACCCAATTCCAATCCCGGACCTGGAACATTCAATCTAAGAGAACGCTTCAAGGAAGGACCGGCATACTCTATTGCAGGAAGGAGAAGTACACACCAAAAAGACTCTACTCCTGGCCCAGGTACTTACCATGACAATGTGGACTTCACCAAATCTTCTCCTCCTAGCTACAGCCTTGCTGATAGAATAAACACACACCAAGAACCCAAAACCCCGGGTCCTGGAACTTACAATCCTCATCCAAATTCAAATGGTCCAAGTTACTCTCTTGGACAGCGAATGGGAGTTTCATCTAAGAACACAAATCCTGGACCGGGGGCATACAATCTTCATGGATCATCAGGTGCTCCAGCATACTCAATGGCACAAGCTTTGAAGAAGCAAGGAGTGGAAGACTCACCAGGACCGGGAGCATACAATTTAGCAACAAAATCTTCAGCACCTCAATACACTATGGGTGCAAGGTTCTATCGATGGTGCCAACGTCAAAAATCTAATCCCCAACAAAAAGGCAAGAAACCCACAACATCAGCTTCAAAAGAAAGTACAAGTGGATCCAAGTCACCTAAGTAGAGAAAAGGTGGATATGGATTTTGCATTACCATCGTAATAACAAAATGCTTGTTTCCTCTTGCATTCTATCATGCTTTTTTGTACACCAAATGATGGAGTGTTGCAAGAGAAAACAACAACATCCAAGTCAATCAAACAACAATTTGCAATCGGAAAGTTGGTAGTTGGGAAGAATAATCATTAACAAACTCAAAATTTTTGATTACAAAGGAAAGCTACAAGAGTGGAATTAACTATTGGAATCTATGATGCATTTAAGCAAAGTTTTGTGTAATCTTGCTAGAGGAATTTTCATGCTTGATCATATGCAACATTAAAGACTTGTGTAATCTTGCAAGAGGATGCTGCATGCTTGATCATATGCAATGCTAAATATTTGTGTAATCTTACAAGAGGATGTTTCATGCTTGATCATACGCAACACTAGAGGTTTGTGTAATCTTGCAAGGGGATGTTTCATGCTTGATCATGTGCAACATTGATTGTTGCATATGTATGAGCGAACTTCACGGTTAAATCATGTCCGTCACATACGAGCTCTAGTTTGAGAAGACAAATTCACTCCCAAAATGCACTCACCAAGTGAGAAAGTGACAAGTTGACAAACATGTGTAGTTTTGTGCAATGATGATCCCATTTGAATGCAATGAGATGAATACACTAATATATTATCTTTCGAGTTATTGGAATTGTCTTTGTTAATGAGTACCCTAGAGGTCAATCTAGCCTTCTCTCTTGCTCTTTGACCCCATTCTAAAAAGCAAGTCATATATGTTATGTGGAAGTGGGTAGAATAATTCATCCATCAATTAAGTTTCATAGCTAAGTTTCAACTCATTAATGACAACAAATTGACAATGCTAAACCAATTTTTGAAAGCCTAGTTTGTGCTTTCACTAGCCTTTTTTTGGTTGCCTATATATAGCCAAAAAGCTATAATGAAAATTAAAAGTGCTAAAATCAAGTTTTTTTTTAGATTTTCAATAAGAAAAAAATTCAACCAAAATTTAAGAAAAATCTCCAAGTTTTTACACATGGTTCAAATATGTACCCAAAAATATAGATGGAATAATTCTACTTTCATATTTGGCTTGTAGCCAAATTTGGCTAAATCTTCATGTGGATCATCAATAATTTGACTACATTGCAAAATTGACCAAAAAAAACCTACCTTTCACACAAATGCCATATTATTTCATTTGTTACTGTAATACCTCTACTCTTTTGAAATAGTCTAGGTGAATATATATATATTTCATTTTTTCACTTTGGCCCTACAATCACAAATTTCTCAAAAATTTGGATATTATAGTAAAAATAATAAAATAATAATTCAGCATATTATTGAAAATTGGTACTTATGTGGTTATATTTGTACAAATAAGTAAATAATTTAAATGTTGTTAAATTAGACCCTCACAAAATGAGTAAGTCATTTATGATGATTTAAAGCATGTATTGATTTCGAATAAATACTTATTATTGGAATTCACGTGTGATGGTTAAGATTAGAGGTGCTTATGGACAAATGAACATAGTGATACATAAATTTCAAAACTTTCAGTAGGGCAGATAGTAAAGTTTTTGAAATTTGAAATTTTATTATTATTATTATAATTATGGCCAAAATGATAAAGGTATTATGGGATATTGAAAAAGATGGGAAGGTGGCTCATTAATGAGAACACCCAATAATTTTGAAATATTTTTAATCCTTTTATTAACCTATTATGGAAGTACCTATATGTATGACCACAATCACATATAGCCCCAATTTTAAGGTACTTAGATGTTACAATAGGTACCTATTGGTACTTCTATTAAATAGATGGGGGGTTGCCTATCAAGTTACTTTTTGCTTTTTTTGGTTGCAAATGAGCTAATTTGATTTGCCATCACCAAAAACCAAAAAAAAGGAAAAAAAAATCAAAAAAAATTTCATTAAATAGTAATTTCTATGTGAAGATAGAGTGCTTCTTCAACTTCTTTTTGAGTGTTGCAATGAGCCATTTGATTTACCCATCACAAAAAAAGGAAAAGAAAACCTATTCAAACCTTTGGAGGCTCTCCAAAAAGAAGTTTCTATTGGAAGATTGAGTGATTTCCCTTTGGCCAAGCTATATAGGTGAAAGGAGGACAACTTTGAGCAAAACATATGGGATAAAAGCATGATGATGTTGGGCATATATTGGGGAACACAACAACAAACAATTCCCTTGTTCTAGTTTTCTTTTGGTTTGGTTTAGTTTAGTTTAGTTTAGTTTTTTGTTGCTGTTGCAATGCAAAAAATTGCCACAAAAGAAAACATGATGATGTGGTGCATGATTATAAACAACCTATGAACTAAATGTAAGTTCCTTCAAGAATGGTTAGCACTTGTATTGACAATGGCAAGCTATGTGATTTATACCATGCATTGTGAAAATCTCAGTACAACTATCACATTATTAGATTAATAAATAAAATGAACAATAAAAAAGAGGCTAAAATATTTGGTACACTATTGGATGGTGAGTGGATAAAATCTAAAGAACTTATGAGTTTTTAAGTTTATAAATTGTTGCATTCATGTCTAAACACAAAAATGAATTTTTTTTCCCAAATATGGATTGATGATTGGAATGAGATGTCAACCCATCATATGTTCCATGTATCAAATAGAATCATATACCAATATAGGTTATTTGCACAAGATGAGTTTGAGAGTAATGGAAACCAAAGTTACAATGAATCAATATATTGTCTAAATCCAAGTACTAGGTAAAAGCCAAAATTAACGCCAAGTGGTTAGGGGACTTTACATGGAATGGGACATGTAATAATCTTATGGTCGCATGTAAAATATATATATTTCATTCCTTTTCATTTTTGTCACATGTGATTAAATTTTTGAATCAATGGAATATGTTATAAAATGTTGTGTATCACCGACATATCGAGTGGTTGTTATTAGTGACAGCAAATAACAAGAGAAAGTTTAGGACATAAAGGGTTGTATTAAATAGCTGAAGGGCTAGGGTTGTAATGACATTGCAAGTGGTGCATGTATTGTGTTGTAATAGTGGAGCAGAATTAAGCTTCCTAGATATCAAATCCCTTTTAAGAATTTGTGTCAAAAAGCAACACCATCTTGGCCCACCTAAATTCTCTCTTTTTCAAGAAGTGATGGTTGGAGGGTGTCAAATGACTTTTCCTAAAGGAAGGATCATTTGCTTAACTCGAATAAACTTTATGTAGAAAGAATATTTGTTGAAGAAAGTAAGAAAAAGTGATCACAAAATTGTTATACAATGCTTTAGGAGGACCTACAAGGGTTATGATGTACCTTGGTGTTATACCAAACAACATTGGAACAAAGTCTTTGACAACAATAAGTTTATAATTGATTTTAAAGTACCATTAGATGGGGCAATTTCAATAGATGATTATTGGATACTAATTAGTTTTGAAGATTCCATTTAAAAATAATAATATTTCTATATTGGAAGATTCTTTATTTTCCTTCACAGACTTTGATCCTTTGAAAAAACCATTAAAAAATGTTTCTACAAATAGTATAATTAGTGGCCAAGATATCAAGGTACTACAATACTCTTTAACAATTGAAAAATAATCCAAAGTTTTCAAACATATTTATTTAGAAGTATCCTTTAAAAACCAAAAAAACATCCATAGGACCAATATCATGATAACTTACAAAGAAAAATCAAACAATAATGTAACAAGTAAACCAGAAGATTTGGGTTGTATGGGATTGCACGATTATAACGTAAGGTAATATGGCTTTTGTTGTTGCAAAATGTAAGTTAGTCTTTCTTTTACCACAATGTCAATACCTTCTACATGATGCAAGGCGGTGATAGTGAAGGCTATATTTCATCAAACACAATGGATGCGTACCACTCCACAAAGAGAAGAAAAAGAGTTGGTACTTGCAGACCCAATTTTTCAACTTGCATTGAATTGTGAATATGAAGTTGTGAAGAGTGAGCACATGAGAAGTGTGGGTGAGGTGATGGCTCATTGGTATAGCCCATTCTGGGACCTTGGGACCACAGAAGGTCCTGGTTTTCAAACCCAGTGGTGTGCAAGTGAAACTCTTGCCTGCCCTCTCTGCCAATGAGCTTGATGTGTAAAGACTTGTTGGTAAGTGCAAGTACCTCCTCCATATGGAAGTCGATCATTTAACCTCTATTTGAAGCCATTGGATTACAAATCCAACCATTGGATTAAACATTTACTCACTTAAAAAACCTTTTGGCAAAAATATCAGCCAAAATCAAATACACTACAGAAGTCCCTGAAGGTCATTAATGTACAATTGGCTGTTGGGATTTGGATCCTTTTTTCTGCCCTTGTTGGCCCTTAACACTGTCCTTGGAGGTTCAAAGCAATGGCCAGATAGGGCCTAGCTTTGTCAGTAGTAGTAGGAAAGGCATTCCTGAAATAAGGGCCTGCTTCTCAACGTGTCAGCTGAGGGCAGGTCTGCATTTTGGTAATGCCCTCCAAGGGCATTAAAATGATGTAAAGCTCAATCGACTACCTAATCAAGGGAGGTTGATGACCCTGTTGCACTACCCTTATACGGCTGGCTTTTATGTCACACAGAGTGCATTATCACTCTCAAAATGGCCACCCTTAAAATGTAAAGTGCCTCCTCTGATCCAAGACAAAATTCTGCTCTGGATGGGAATCTCTAGATACACAATGAAATTTTTGGAGGACTTTCCATATGGGACACAGTCCCTAATGGGTGATGTAGGATTAGGCAGATGAAGAAGAACCATTCCATGCTAGGGCCCATTCATGAAGTCATGTGTATAGTGGAGCCATTTATTTGAGATTTAGTTATTACTAGATAATGTGGATGCAGTTCATTAGTCCTCCTCATTCACTAGACCAGTGAATTCATTGTATCCTCGTTAAGTCAGAAAAGGAGGATGCCAACATATTACATACTTTGGTCCTTGCTCGTGAGATATCTGGAATGGAAAAGCACAAGGGGTCAAAATTTGCTCAAAACCCATCTTCAAGCAATCCTAGGGTTCTCTCTTTTCCAACCTTTGAAACTTCAAGCAATTTTGAACTTCACAAGTGCACAATGTTTGTGGCAGTGCACTTTTTGGTTATAACAAAATCCTTGACATGCATATTATATGTCGCCTGTTTGGGCCAGAGTGAACAAGCACCCGCCAGTGCACCATCCATTGGATGTCCATTATGACTCAGTTCTGGATGAACCTCAACTGAGTTAATATCTCTGGTTTCACCTCGGTAACCCATTATGAAAGAAGTAGGTTCTACATATAGGTAGATAGGTAGGACCTATATGTAAAACAATAGGTGACTAGGACCCAAATACATGGTTTAGAGTTTATACATAGGAAAGGGCTGTTTTTACTACTTACCTACTGATAACCTGTTTGCTGGTTGTTAGTGCGGAGGTAGTAAAAGCAGCAACTGAGCTAACCACCATGGTTAGGTATGGAACTAAAGCCCAACACAGATCACTTAGAATCCATCCAGGGTGCATCTGGTGCCGCAGGTTTGGTTGCATTGACATATTTCAATGCAACACGGTCTTTGAAGTAAGTTAGGCCATGTTTGTGCATAAAGAGAAAAAACAAAGGACCCACATAAAGGCACTATCACCCTTTCTCTTTGGATTGTCACACGAATCATGGAGATGGTATGGCCTATTACACGTCCACTTGAATAAGAGATAAAATGATAAAGAAAGAAACCCATGCACATCACAAAAAGTCAGACCTTGAACTCTAGACCCAGAGCGCTTAAAAATACCATCAAAATGAGACTTAATATGTCAGAGCATCCCTAGTGGCAAGGAATAAATTGCTTTGCATTGATAATCTTGGATGAGATGTAGTAGTCCCATCCAATGGACCCATTGGGAGACTAGGTAGGCCGAGTTTGAAAAAATGCACATCTTTTGGGGGCCTGCAAGAACCTCGCAAGAGTCTAATAATTACGATTTGACTACTGATCTCAATTTCTGATTGGCCAATCATAATGATTAGTTTGCGTGATTTGACATTAACAGTTTGCCACCTTTTTCAGTTCCACTTTTAAGATTCACCAGTGGGGCTTGAGAAACTGGAAGCTCCTAGAAGTGAGATGTACAATTTGTGGCCCAAATGCTGATAATGGGTGAATATGCTCCCAATTTATCAAAAAACACGAATACAAATTAGTGGAGGGTGAACAAAACTGGAATGTTGAACACCCTAATGCATAGAGGCTTTTGAGAGGGGTGACCACTGGTCACCCATCATAATAGCACAAGATGGGCTTGAGTGACCCAGCACCCACCAGTGCACCATCCAAAAAATCCTGTTCTCGGATTTCATGGATGGGATGAAGTGTCCCCCAGGGGTCAGTTTATTTGGTCAGTACTTTTTTTTTCCTCAGACTTTTTTTTTTGGGAGCTCACTTTTTTTTCTCCTGGGCTCCCTTTGGTTTAATTTTTTTTCCCGTCACCCTTGACACCATTTTTTTTTTGGAACTCCTACTTACCCCTCCAACTGACCTACCGCTCTTCCTCCTACCAGCCCATCTACCTCTCTCATTCTACTCACCCTTTTTTTGTGCTTGCTCTCCCCTCCATCACCAACAGTTGAGATTTAGTGGGACCATGGTTTAAGGTTGTAAAGCTTTGAGTCTCTAAAGCTTGAAAGGAGTGCGGAGATAGGCTTGGAGGAGCTTCATTTGCGTGGAGCTTTGTAGAGTGTGCTACAAGGTAAGCTCCCCTCCCTTTGTCATTTTTTCTTTTTTTTTTGTTGCAACTCACCTTAAAGTGCGAAGAGGAGGAGGATGCACTCAAGCGCATCATTTTCATTTTTTGTTTTGTTGCAGGGCAACTACACAAAGGATGACGACACGAAAATGTTTTTATGTTGTTTTTTCTTTTTTTAAAAATACAACTTAACAAAGAACGCAAAGAGAAGAAGGAGGAGGATGATAACATGCTCTTACATTGTCATCGTTATCTATTGTTTTGTTGCAGTGCACTTGCGCAAAGAGGATGATGATGCATGAGTGTTTTTGCATTATCGTTTTTTTGGTTATAGTTTAGTGTAAAGCACAAAGAGGAGGAGGACGATGATGTGTTCAATCGTATCATCATCATCTATTGTTTTGTTGTATCGCAATTGTGCAAAGAAGACGACAACATGAAAACATTTTGACGTCATCATTTTTTTTTTGGGTTACAACTCGCCGAAGAGCACAAAGAGGATGAGAACAACACATTTAAATGCATCATCATCATCTATTGTTTTGCTACAACACAACTGTTCGAAGAGAACAATGATGCGAAAACATCCCCATGTCGTTTTTTTTTGTTGCAACTCACCTTAAAATGCAAAAAGGAGAAGGATGACATGCTCAAGCCATCATCATCATATCTTGTTTTGTTACAACATAGTTGCATGAGAGGACAATGATGGAACATTCCCGTGTCCTGCATCATTGTTTGGTTTTTTTGCTGCAATTCAACATAAAGCGCAAAGAGGAGGAGGAGGAGGGCATGTCGCGCATTGATGTTGTTTAGTGTTTTGCTACAACACAGTTACGCAAAGAGGATGATGATGCAAAAATGTTTTCACATTGTTGTTTTCTATTTTTTATGTTGTAATGCAATGCAAATCACAATGAAAAGGACGATGACTATGATGCGCTCAACTATGCCAAAACATGGCATCCATGATTGGTCCTTTTTTATTAGGTTAGTTGTTTATCCATTTCTAGTCAAATTAAACCAGTTGCTTATGCCATTTTTAATCATTTATGCCATGTGTAGTTGTATTAGTCTAATCATAGATGCCATATTTTGGCGTAATGGAGCATGTTGTCATGGTTTGTTGTTTTGTTGTTGCACAATTACACAAAGAGGAGTTCGATGATCTTGACAAGTCCAGGGCCATGGCCATGGTTTTTTTTTTCTTTGTTGTTATGTGTAAAAACACCACCACCACGATTCGTCCTCTTTTCATCGATTGTTGCCTTTAGAAAATGGTGTTTGGTAGCTACAACTATTGGTGTGGGTGTTTTTAATTTTCTAATGTTGGTAAGAAAGTTTGAAATGAATAGTTGGTGGTGGTTCTTATTTTGTTTTAAGGTTTTTACATCTTTGGTAAATGGAAACTTGAAAGAAATAAGGATTAGTGGAGAAGAACAAGCCTTAGCTGAATTTGTAGATGGCATGGGATGTGTCATGAATGAAGGATATTTGGAGGGATGGGAAATGCAATAGTAAGTGCAAGTGAGTGTTGAAAATGTTGGTGCATTGGCTTCAAATGAGATGAATGAGGAGCAAATGCAAATGAATGTTGAAGTTGGAAAAACATCTATAGCAGATGTTGTTAGAATTGAGGTTGATTTGCCTAAAACTATTGAGATGATAGTTGAACAAGAAAATGTAACCTTTTTTTTAGTGCTAGAACAAGATAATGAAAATGAGCATGTCATAAAGCATGTTGATATTGATGCAAGTGACATATTGAACTTAAGTTATAATCTATTGCCCTACAAATCCTTTCTATTTGAGAGGATGGGTGGGTTTTTTTTTTGCCAATTTGTGATTGCAATACCTTCATTAATTGTGGTTCTTAAACTTTTGCCCCACTTTCCTTCTCCATGTGAGAAGGTGGGTGTGGCATTTTTTTGGTCTAAATCTCTTGGTAATACTTTAAGGCTTTGTAAATGATATTGATATTTTTAAGGTTAGCTTCATTTTATGCAAATTTCAACACTTGGTTCTAGCAATACCCTCATCTTGTGTTTCTATTATTTTATTTTTTTGTGCAATCCCTTCATCTTTTCTTTTTGAGCTTTTATCTTTCCATGGAATACCCTCATTGTGTGTTGTAATCTTTTATCTATCTATGCACACTATTATGAAACATGGTCCAACACCACTACACACTTCCATTCAAATCCAATTTGAGTGAAATGGTACTTGCCCCATTCCATTGTTCATGGACTATAGTGAAAGTGACATGACAATGTCACCTTCTTGACTATCTAAGTGGGTGGGGCTCATGCCATTCCACCATACATAGACTATAGTGGAAGGCAACCATGACAATGCTACCTTCTTCACTACTTAAGTGGAATGGGGCTTGTATTAGTATACAATATGTCAACTATAGTGAAAGGCACCATGATTATGTCATCTTCTAGATTACATAATTAAGTGGAATGTGACTCATGTCATTCCACCATATAGGCTTATAATGGAAGGCAATTGTGATATTGCCCATTTCTTGGATGTTTGAGTGGAGGGTGAGTGGGCATGTTCACCATTGATTATGTAAAAAAATAAATTTTAAGTATTTAATTTGCTTATATGTATGTCACATACAACTATAATTACATGCTAGATTTTAATGGAACTAAATTGAAACCCAAGAAATCTCAAGTGCATGGGATGGACATATGGGCAACATGTCATACAAAATGTGCATTATGTGAAATTTTCCATAGTGCCTTAAAACCATGTGTAATTTATTTGTGAATGTATTTGTACCACGGAAATTCAAGGGATGCATTTGAAGACATTGATTTAGTCATGAGAAATCTAACATGTATATATGGATTCAAGCATCATAAGATGATTGAAACCACCATAAACACAATTATATTGGTGAAAACATATATGTATTATTATTGTTAAATGGGATGGCCATATAACATCAATGTTACCCCATCATTGGAATGGACATTGGATTCACCATTGCACTACTGCTGGAATAAATGGCAATGTGTTTTGAGCTACTATCACAAAGTTATAGCTTGAAAAAGGGCTATTGTATTCTATGAATAAAATTTCAGCAAGTTAACTATTTCCTACAACAACAAATAAAAGCTAGAAAAATGACTTGCAAGGCAATATATAGTATGTCCAATAGGGTGTGAATAGCAACTTCTTTTCATTGAGGCCCAAACAAAACCCTTATTTAAAACCAAATCCAAGTACAATTGTAGCCTCCATTATTAGAATCACTTCTATTACTAGAATTATCTTGTCGTAGCCATGTGGTTCTACTTCAAGTCTTTTTTCCTTCTCTCACAAACATCCACATATACACAAACACAAACATTTTTTTCTCGCCCTCCTATTTCCAACTTTAGAATCCTATTCCTTCAAGTAGCCATGCACCGCCAAGGTAAATGGTGGCTAACACACCGCTTTGATCCTATTTCTTCTCCACTTTTCCTTTCAACTACCACTACCATAAAAATTATTTCCTAAATTAAAATAGTCGTTGCAAACTCAATTTAAATCCCATTCTTCTTAGTTAAACTCAAACTATACCTAATTCCCACATTATAAAACATTTTAACCTACCACTTGATGGATGAATCAAATCAACCACAACCTACATCAATGGATAGAATGGCTTTTCAAACATTTAAATCTAGATCTACTTCTGGTAATTTTGCACTATTAGACTATGATAAATAGTAAAAAACCAACCAAGGGTCCAATAATTATGCCTTTAAAAATATGTCATTCAACCTCTATCGCTAGGACCTAGGTCCTATGTCATTCATCTTCTATCACTAAGACCTTAGTCTACATCACTATAGCTCATGTCACTAAATTGTAATAGATCATTAGGGCCTATGTCACTAAGGTGTAATATTCAACCTCTATCATTAGGACCTAGGTCTATATATTTAAGTTCTCTTTCAATTATCCTCTATCATTAGGACATAGGTCTATATTACTACAACATGTGTCTTTCAACTTCTATCACTAGGGCTTAGGTTTATATCATTAGGTCATCTTTCACTCATCCTTTATCATCAGGACATAGGTCTATATCACTATGACATGTGTCATTCAACCTATGTCACTAAGGTGTAATACATCATTGGTGCCTATGCCGCTAAGGCCTACACCACATGGGTTTCCTACTACACTTGGGCTTAGTGTAATATGTCGTTATGGCCTATGCCAATAAGGTGCATTTCACTCCACCTATGTCATTCAAGTTTATATTTTCACTTGGGTTTGACTAATGTTATATGTCACTAGGGCGTTTGCCAATAAACCTCACATGTGTCACTTAACATATGTCATTTATGTCTATGTCATTAAGACTTGTGTCAATTAGGCATGTTTCACTAAGTATATTTGAGATTTATGTCATTTAAACCAAGTTTATTTCACTCGACATGAGGTTTGTGCATCATTTGGGCTTGTATCATTAAGGTCAAATCACTTACACCTAGTCTTAATGCCATAGGCTTTACTTGTCATATATGCTAGCCTTGTATTTTGAAATTTGTTAAAAATATGTTCAAACATGCACATGGACCTTTTAGATTAGATGGTACCTTTGATATTCATGCTTGCACATTTCACCTCTTCCTTTGCCTTGTGTGTTGCTCCTTTTAACCCCTATCAATCACAACATGTAATGAAATTTTAAAACTTCCCATAACAAGACATTACCTATTGAACCGTGGGATGAAATTCCAAGTTTTATGAATTTAAAACTTTATAATGTTATGTGTACATGTGAGTGTGCATAATTTGTACTAAGCTAACAATTCCCATTGAACAATCTGGTTGCATCATTTATAATTACAATTCCATGAAACATGTTAATGGCATTCACCTTAAAGTTATGAGATCCCATACCTTTCCATGAACGACACACATACTTGAACTTTCTCAATTGGCATTTGGAGTCTAGAGGTAATGAACATTTGCATCCCACATCTATATGGGGTAATTCTCCATAAGTGCACCTAGGATCACTTGTATGTCACTTGTGTCAAAACAACAAGATTTCCATTCATTTCCATATGCTTAAGAACACCTTGCAACACATATTACACTAGGTTGGTGCATGGAATAATTTATAGGAGTGATCTCCAAAGTCACTAATAATGTCATATTTAGGATACAGTCATCATTAATCTCACCACTCAATATTGAACATGGCCCATACTACACCCTACCATGATAAATGATAATGTAAATCAATTTATGGAATTAAAGTGTGAAAGTAATAATATGTTAAACATCAAAAATATTAATAAAGGGGGAATGAAAATGCCAAATTGACCATTCCACTTGTTTAAACTTTAAAGAATGGTTCCCTAGGGCCTATAGTAGTGGTTTGGGCATGCATGGTGGTTGTGCAATGATGTGTCCTTTGCCATAGGACCTTAATCACTAGGAACATCCAAAACCACTACCAAACCACTATAGTGGGGTAAGTGCATTCCACTCAAAATTTGAGTGGAATGGTTAGTGATTGGGATCACTTCCATTAGTAGGGTGGGGATGCACTGATGTTAAAATCTTAATTTTTTGAAGTTTCATACCTTGTTAATGGCGTTGGCAACATTTGCCTTTCATTCTTTTGTGTGCCACATCCTCTTAAAGTGCAACAATATATATACAATCAAACAATAGGTCAAAAAAAAAAAACAATAGCACATCAATATCCAATATTTTGCCTTCAAAAAAAAAAGGAAGTAACATTACATTAATAAGCATAACAATGGTTGCATTTCCTAGTTTGGTTTTTAAAGCATTGCAACAGATACACTAAGTTGGTGCATGGAATAAGGACATATTAAAATTTATCCCAATCTTTTAAAGTTCCATACCTTGTAAATGACTAATGCCAACATTTGCTTTTGATTTCTTGATGTGCCACAAATCTATCACTTCCTCTTGAGGTGCAACATTATGAGTAGAATTTACAAATAGGTCAAAACAACATAATAACAACAATAACAACATCAATATTTGATATTTCAATTTACAAAATAAAATAATAACATTACATTAGAAATTGTATCAATGGCTATCTTTACTGATTTGGTTGTTTAGGGCAAATAAAAAGTGGTCTGATTAATGAACACTCAATTTATGTTCATTTTCAAATCCTTCAACAACACATTGTGCAACATATATATGTTATGTTTGTGCATGGTATAAGAACATATTAAAATTCATCCCAATTGTTTTAAGTTGCATACCTTGCAAATGAGCAAATGCGAACATTTGCTTCCAATCCCTTTATGTGCCACAAATCTGCCATTTCTTTTTGAGGTGAAACATTATGAGTAGAATTTACAAATATGTGAAAACAACCTAATAACAACAATGACAACATCAACATCCAATATTTAACTTACAAAATAAAGTAGTTTCATTAGCAAGTGTAACAATGGCTACCTTTGCTGATTTGGTTTTTTAGGGCAAAAAAAAAGTGGTTTGACTATTGAACACTTGATTTAAGTTTATTCAATTTTTTTGAAAAGGTGGTTGAAAAGGTGAATTTTTTTGGGATAATTTCATCGAGCATACATATAAGAATATGTGAAAACGTATTTCTAACCATTAACACAAGATGGTGCAAAATGAAAATAAAATGCTTTAAATAAAAAAATATGGGTGATGTGTTGCAAAAATGTGCCAAAAATGCCCAAGTCCAAAGCAACCCCACCTTAAAATGGGAAACATGTCATAATGGTAAATATGTGATTGCCTCAAAGATAAATTGTTATATTAACATCTTGAAGTCCAAAATTACACCCTAATCAAAATGGGGATAAATTATGGGTTATCTTTATCATTACTAAAGGGGGATGGGATCCCATTGGCCCTCCTATATCCCGATGATGTAACCTTTACATCTTGGGCATGTCGATACATAAATACCTTGTAATTAGCCAATGTTGCTTCCATAGCATCGGCCACAAACACTTCCTTAATGTTGCCTTGAACCTTAAAATAAACAACATAATACAATAAATATTTCATTAAAAACCTAAAACTGGAAATTCAAATAAAATTGAATATGGCATTGTTAGAACTTACTGACCATGGATCATTTCTAATTCATGGTATTGCATAAGAAGGTCAATCTCCCTATGTTACATCATCTTATTAGATGTAGATTTTAAGTTTCGTTCCATCCAAACATTCAAATTGCATACCCGGTTCAAATCGTTCGAATCACAACTTCAAGGTCCTCATCACACTCTAGCTTAGTTTGCATGTTGAAACATATGGACCCCACACCCCATGCAGTCATGCCAATAAACTAAAGAATGTGGTTAGAGGTTAATTTAATAAGTGTAAGTTTAGCAATTTTAGGTGTGTCTCGTAAAACAACCTAGAGTCTATCCCATTCTATGTTTATGTGCCTTTTAGCCCTAACAATTGCCTTTTGTTCATTGTGATGAAATCGGGCCAAAAGGTTGTTTAAGACTTGCACATTCATGGCCATGTGATCTTGATGCCTTGGGCCCTCCTTTCAAGTAGATGGGCATCTAGGCTTATTTGGTTCCATAATCACATTGTGTTGCATTCACAAATGCCATACCAAGTTGTACTTCGCTATGTAAGTCACATTGCACCTATGAACCTTACAAGCAAACTTTGCACCATCCTTTGCCCAATGCACACCCTCTAAAGCAATTGGGGGATGAACAACCACATCTGAAACCAAAATAACAAAAGAAAAAAAGTTAATGTGAGAATTAACATTTTGGATGAAAGTTAGCCCATACATGATGAAGGTATTGCAAAGAAAGATTAAAGATAAATAGAAAGGATCAGGGTAATGCATAAAAAGATCAAAGATCAAACAACAAATATGAAGGTATTACATAAAGAGATAAAAGATTAAAAACACAACCTCATATTACAAAGACCTACTACTCAAAATTGCACAAAATGGAACTAATCTTAAAATAAATAATATGATTTACAAAACCTTGAGGTATTGCTTAGAGACTTTAAGCAAAAAAGATGCCCCACCCACCTTTTCACATGGAGAAGGAAGGTGGGGCAAAGATTTAAAACCCACAATTAATGAAGGTATCGCAATCACAAATTTGACAAGAAAAAACCCTGCCCATCCTCTCCACTTGAGAGGATGTATGGGGCAATAAATTATAATAGGTGAAGTTCAATATGTCACTTCTTTCGTTATGTGCATGAGGTTCAACATCCTCATGTTTGTATTTTCTTGTTCTAACACTGGAATAGGAACTACATTTTCTTATTCCTTTATCATCAAAATAGTTTTCTCCAAATCCACCTCAATTCTATTAGCATTTCCCACAGATGTTTCCCCAATGTTTTCACCCACTTGCACTTACTCCTCAATAATCTCATTTTGAGCCAATGCAACCACATCTTCAATGCCTACTTATGCCTACTGTCCCATCACCCTTGCATTTAAACCTCTTTCATTCATGACACTTCCCATGCCATCTACAAATTCAGCTAAGGTTTACTAATTTGTTGCACCATTCTTTGTTTTTTTTTGAGTTTGCATCTAACAAAAACACAAACAACACAAAAACAAAAATAAAATTTTATAGCAAAAAAAAAATAGCACCAACGTAATTAGCATTAACATTACACCAACACTACACTAGCAACCAAAATCATTGTTTGTCATCCTCTTTGTGCTTGTAAAACAATGCCACAATAATGTCGAACAATGTAGTTGTTCATTGTTAATTGTTCACATTTGTAAGACCACACTAAATGACAATGAACAGTGTAGCTATTTGTCATCATTTTTTCACTTTTGCAAAACCACACCATAATGACAATGAGCAACATAACTACTCGTCATCGTTTTTTGTCGCTTGCAAGACCACACCAAAACGACGAGGAGGAGCTGTGCTGCTTGTCATCGTTTTTTTGTCATTGCAAAACCACCCCACAATGAGGATAACTAGTGCGATTGTTTATTGTTGTTTTTTCGTGCCTACAAACAATAAAAGACCATAAGAAGAGGACGACAAGGTGGGTTTGTCATCCTTTTCGCAATAAAAGACCATAAGAAGATGACGATGACGGCGTCATTGTTGTTTTCTTTGTAGTAGAAGAGTAGAAGAAGAAGGTGACGATAACGTGTGCCGTCACCATCTTCTTTGCAATAAAAGACCATAAAAAGGTGTTATCGTCATCCTCTTCATAGTAGAAAAGAAGAAGACAATGATAGTGCACATCGTTGTTGTTTTCTTCACAACAAAAGGCCATAAGAAGAAGATGACGATGGTGTAATCATTGTCTTCTTTGAAGTAAAAGAGAAATAGAAGAAAATGACAACAACGTGCACCATTTTCCTCTTCTTTGCAACATAACAACATAAGAAGAGGACAACAATGGTGTCATTGTTATCCTCTTCATAGTAGAAGAACAAAAGAAGATGACAACATGGTGTGTTGTCATCATCTTTTTCACAACAGAAGACCATAAGAAGAAGATGATGACAAGCCTAGTTCATTGTCATCTCTTTGGGTAGGAATAGTAGAAAAGAAGAAGAGGACAAATGTCATGTTTTTCGCAACAAAAAAACACAAAAAATAAAAAAGATGGAAGAGAAGGGAGCTTACCTTCAAGCTCCCACTTCTGCCACCACCTTGAAGCTCCTCTTGCCTTCGCACTCTTGAAGCTTTGTGCGCCTCCTAAGCTTTGTCCACATTCCTAAGCTTTAGACCTTGAACCCTAGTTGAAGCTCTAAGCTACTCGAGCTCTCCCTAGTTCACAAGCTTTAACAATGGCGATGAGTGCAAAAGGAGGTGGGTGGGGAGAAGTCGGCAAGGTGAGAGAGGTAGATGGATTGGTTGGAAGAAGGTCGGTACATAGGTTGGGGGTAGGCAAAAGCTCCCCAAAAAAAAACTTGGGGTCAAGGGTGAGGGAAAAAAAAGTGATTAAAAAACTTTCCTCGGAAAGAAAAAAAACTGAGCTAAGGAAAAAAATCTAGCTGGAAAAAATATATATATACTGACCAAGTAAACTGACCCCTGAGGGACAGTTTCATCCCATCCATGAAATCCCAGAATGGGATTTTTTGGATGATGCAGTGGTGGGTGCTGGGTCACTCAAGCCCTCAGGTGCTATTCTTGCACCACCAAAATACTTTTAACATGAAAACATTCTAGCTTCCTCTCGTAGGAATAAATCACAAAATATAGATGCAAATGTGACAAAATATAGAGATAACTAAAGAAAAGCTTAACACAGTACACGACAAGAAACACCTTGTTCCTTGGGGAAAGCTATACAATGAAAGAGTACCGTCACAGGGTACAAATTGCGAAAATCAGGAAATCCCATTTTTTGGGGGAAGTCTGTTGTACCTGTTATATTCTAAACATGAACTACTCACGCTAAAACAAGATAGTGCAGATTTTTAGTAGCTTAGGTCCACTTCACACTAGGAGTCGGGGCCAATGTTCAACCCAAATCAAGCATTCCTATTGGTGCAAAAGTTGAAATCAGCCCCAAGGGCTTTATGCTAGGAGTCAAGGGTGAACTAGGAAAAATCTTTTCAATCAGCCCAAAGTTATTAATAAATGCTGAACTTTATGGCCTTGTATTGGCCCCAAGGCTGGAAAAGGATATTATCAAATTTGGGAGGCCAATTTGAAACCCTTGGGGCCAATGTTTGAGCATTTATTAATATCTTAATTTCCATGTCAATGTTCTAGCATTTATTAGTAACTTGGGGCCAAACAACAAGCGAAATATGTTCAAAGTTGGTCCCAACTTTTTTGGGCCCTGACTCCTATGTAAAGTGGGCCTTCTTTGCCTAAAGACATGGCCCCCAAAAAATGAACCTTTGATGCTAGGTGGACTTGACCCTCTCTTATACGTTTCCTGTTGATTGGTCAAAATGAGATTTTTTTTTTTAATAGGGACTTTCACTTGATCGACCATTTGCGGGTTCACCAATAGTTGAAAGTTCTAGAACTGTCAGACCCATGGTACATGCAATAGTACCTAAAATAACTACTGAAATATATACAAAAGATCATTCGATCAAGCGGGTTCTCCATAATAGTTATGTCCCATACCCTTAGCTAATTTGGCTCGCAAGACAATATCACTCAAATCTGGTTTTTTTTTAATAGGATAGGTTATCCAAAAAAAAAATTCTCCCAAAAGAATCGAACATGAACTTTTTTTCCATCTGACTCACGTTATGTTTATGTATCCTGCATCTTTAATTCATTTCATTTCAAGTGATATAAGTTAAAACAAATTAAAGATTTTTGCCATCTCCCCCCTAAACCCCTTCCCCACTTTTTTTTCCCTTAAGGAAACTTCAGTGTATTTTGGGTTTAAAAGTAAAAGGAGAATATAAAATAACTTTGGAGAGCTGTGATAATCTGTACATAGCTGGTGGTGGTTGTTGATGATCAAATCTATACTCCAAAATTTTGATCCAAATGTTTGAAAGCTCCAGAATTGCAACAATTAGCTTATTGACAATTGGCACACACAAAGTGTCAATGTGTACTATTAACTTTGAAACCTCCAAATTCCAACAGTAACCCTAGTGACACTTTGGTACACATAGTGGCCAGCAAAAAAAATTGTCCAAAATTGATCTCAAGTTTTTGAAAGCTCCAACATTCCAAAAGGTATTGACAATTTGTATGTACACACAATGAATGAATGAATGAATGAATGGTGGGCAGTCAAAAGTTTAGTCTACCACTTTCTAGTTTGTTAATGAGTTTTAGTCCAGATTTGTTAGTTGGGAAAGAAAAAAATTCAACAAGAAACAGAAAGAACATTTTTTTTATTAATTCATTTGAGATCTGATCTCTGGAGTGAATATTGGTGTCAGCAAGCAGAAACAAAAAAAACCTTAACAGTGAGTGAAAGCAAGATTTTTTTAAAAAAGCACAAACAAAAATAAAATTGTCTGTCTTTGTTCAGATCTTGTGTAGGACCCATATTTTGAAACTTGCTTTAAGAAAGTAATCCAACTCATGTTCACTTTATCCTGCTTACACTCAAATGACATAAATAAATCCCAAAGTTCATCTCGCATGCATACTCTTGAAGTATGATGATTTGTATTTTGATCCCAGTTTTAAAAATCTAACCCTAAATGGGATAGACATATTACTTTGTGAACTGTTTTCTAATCACCTCAAGAAGTCTAGTAAGCTTGAGAATTCTCAAGCACCTGGGAGAAATTTGAAATTAGGGTTTAAACCCCTTTTTCCAGCTACTGTTTTTTTTGCAGTCCTCCTAAGCTAGCTAGAAGAAATCAGTGCATACCTTAATATATGATTCAAGAGGGTGCACAATATTAGCAAACTCAAAGAATCTAAATGACAAGAAAAGAAAAGAAAGGATGCATATGATTAAGTAGACTCTGAACCTCTGAATCAATCAGAGCAGAAATTTTGGTCACTAAATTTGTGATCAATTAATTAATTAATTCTTAACTCTAAACTAAACAAAGAATACAAAGTTTTCTGTAAAGAAATATATAATCTTGTCTCTGAACTAATTATAATTAGCAGAAAAGAAAAAGCTTGCAGCACAACAACACGTTCTAATGGGGACTCCAGGTCCTGTTGAGCGAATTGTAATTTGGACTTGTTGAAACACTGCTGAGGGAGGAAGTTGTAATGTGGACTTTGAGTACTGTGGCGTAGTACTAGTTAAGTGGGCTAAGTCGACTTAGCTGACGAAGTCGAGGGAAGCGGGGTCGAGAGCTGGGTCCACATTATGTGAGTTTCGGACCCAGCACTGGTTGCGGATCTGGCCTTGAGTCCCGGTGAGAACACCAATCTTGCCCATCTTTCTGAAAGAGATGCCGAATTGCTTGAAGAACGCGTCCTGGTTGCTAGCAAAGGTTTCCACCAGCTTTCTGGTGCGCTTGTCGTTGAACAGAGACTCGTCCGTGGTGAAGAGGCCCAGATTCGCCTCCAAGTTCTTGAAGTACTGGTTGTCGAATCGGGTCGGGGTTATCGGGTCGTTGAAAAACTGTGTGTTGTTGTCGTAGTTGGGTAGCTTGAGGTAGCCATTGTCAGTGCAATTGGCCACTAGCTGCTTACTGTAATACTTGGGGTATTGAGGGTCGACTTGTGGGTAAAGTCGGTTGATTATGCTGCTGCAGTGAGCTTGTCCTATAGTGTGTGCGCCTGCACATTTCCGAAAAGCACGAGCTTATGTTAGCTTGCCCCTGCGGCTTGGGGCAATTCATCCTGTACTGGAGAAAGATTTAGAATTACTCCTGCAATATTATTGTCTTAATTAGGCGTTGTAACCACAAAACATATCCGGTACTGAGGAGGCCGATCAGACCCAACTTGAAATCTTTAATGCAGGACTTCGATATAATTTTTAAGGCAACCATGAGGTGAGTGAGAGATGAATGACTCGCCTGAAAGTGCAACCAAATCGACTTCATCTAGCCCAACAGTCTGGAGGTCTTCGAGCAAGCCTGAAACATTGAGGCTGAAAGCAGGCAGAAATGTTTCGGCGCTTGGGGAATAGGAAGTAAGGCTATCCCTGCGTCCGAGTTCGATTTCATACAACGGTCCGCCAGCCTGTTACATACACGGAGGAGGAAGAAGAAGCCGTCTGGCGCGGTTAGTTGTTTTTATCTGTTGATGGATCGGAATTACTGTGAAAGAAACAGCCGAAGCTGGTCTCGTAAAACCCATAGACTTTTAAGAATGCAAGCTGCTGCAGCGCAGCAATGACGTACCGCTTGGATGGAGTAGACAGCGACCAGAGCAACTACATCCGCGCAAGAAACCACACCCGGACACTCTTTCTCCAGCTGCTCCTTAACCTCGTCGATGACGAAAAAGTTCCCCAGGCTGAAGTTGATGGACGCGTCCTTCTCCGCCTGGTTCACTTTGGTGGAATTGAGAAGCACGGAAGCATCACATCCTTGCACAAAGCAGTCATGGAAAAACAAACGCAGCTGAGGTCCCGCACTAGTGGGATCCAGTTCAAATTCTGCTGTTACAACTTTCTTCACAATCTCGGGCAACTGCGGACACGTCTTGTGGTAAAAACCAAATTCCAAAGGAGGCGCAAGGTATGCAGCAGAGACCGCATGGTTGTAACTGTTTTCAGCCAAATTTCGCGCAGATCTCGGCACAAATCTAAAGTGAGCTCCTTCAGCTACCATAGAGAAAGGAGACACCATCAACCCAAGAACAAAAACCAAAACAACAACCAAATCAAACGGAACCAATTTCCTCATTCTTGCACAACATTGATCACCACCACCACCAAGAAGACGAAGAAAAAGATTGCAGTGCTGGGACGTCATCGCAAGTTACGCCGGCGAAATGTGACTCTCTTCTTCCAACACTGCACTCGGCGAGACACAAATTCTGAACGTAATTAGTTATTCCTGGGAGACACACACACACACACACACTCGTTGACAAGAGACAAATTCTGCACGCAATTATTCCTGGAACGTTGCACTCGACGACGAGAGAGACACAAAATTCTGAAATGTAGTTATTCCTGGAACACACAGCACACAGTAGAAAGCTGTTGACCAGAGGACAAAAGCTCAAAAATTACACAATGGATCTGGAGCGTGTGCCCGCCACTATATACAACACTACAACGCTCACTCACGTGGACGAGCGTGTGTCGAGCGTGTGCCCAGCACTTTCCTTGGAGGAACTGCCTTACGTGGTTACCTGCTATCATTCACCTAAAGCGTTTTTTCTTTTCCAAATTCATTTATCCAGAAAAAAGAGCTCACCTTTAACAGTCAGTTGGTGAAAAAGGAGTGATCTCTGTTAAGTCTGATATCCACCTCAGAATTTTTAAACACTTTTTTTTTATTTTAAAAAAATTCAAATTTGTGATATGGCTGAAGTGGGCTGTTTAATTTCAAATTTGGCTATTAAAATAATGAACGGATTTTTTTTATAAAAAGCGTCCTTCTACATTTTTGACTGCCTAATGGAAACTTAACATATAATTTGAGAACTTTTAAAATATTTTCGAAATTTGGTGACTGAAATACCCAACAAAAAAACATGTAGGTACTAATTTCTCACCATTCTGAAAAAAAAAATTAAAAAAAACTCTGCTTGGCGATCCAGATTCTTTTTTTAAAAATTCTCAGAATTTTTTTAATTATAAAATTAATGATTTTAAAATAAAGAAGAAGTCAACTCTGTGGTACCCATTCTATTTATTTTTTAAAAAAATTTAAATGATTTTCTGGGGTTCTAGTTGTTGCTTTGGGTGTTGACTGGGGAAGGGGTAGAGCGTTGTCAGGAGTTTAGGACAACTGAGGGGAGGTTAGCCTGTAATAGGCACCTTCCATGCTTGCTTCCCTTTCTATTTTCTGGTAATTTCTAAAGTTTTTATTTTATTTTCTTCTGGATGGCCCCATTTGTAACGGGAGTTTCCTAATTAAGAGGGCGGTGGGAGTGGGTAGTGTGGGGGTGTGGAGTAGGGGAGGTGGGTATGAAACAAAGGAGATTGGCTTTTCATTGCCCTGGCTGACTATATAAGGTGAGAGGCGGGGGGGGGGGGGGGGGGGGGTGTCTAAAAAGAGAAAGAAAGGGGGGTTTTTGGG
>Ga0116229_10000734_pt1 | contig 46874 bp, 31 predicted proteins | sample S1TSphgellanicum_3_FD_87313 | JGI IMG/M metagenome (GOLD analysis project Ga0116229, IMG submission 87313) | Host-associated microbial communities from peat moss isolated from Minnesota, USA - S1T2_Fc - Sphagnum magellanicum MG | ecosystem: Host-associated > Plants > Peat moss > Unclassified... | reverse complement strand
TTGACTTTAACTATGTTGTGATTTTGAATATAAGGTTTTTTTTTGGAACAAATAACAATGAAGAACATGTCCCTCATATCATGTAACCATTCGTGATGTCCTTGAACCTAAACCCTAACCCAATAGACGATTCTCATTCCAATATGTGATCACAAAGTAATCTATTAAGTTTCCATTTTTCATACCACAACTTGAGTGCAGGTCTCTGTTTGCTGAGCCTACAAGCTTTGCAAAGATGACACTTGAGTGACTCCATTGAAATCACTTCCCCACACTCTTAGAAGCCACAATAACTTGATGTCTTATCCTTGGAATGTTATGAAACCTAATACGCCGCCCACCCCCTTCCCCAAAGTGGAGGCTTGAGCAATAAGTTATGGCATTAAGTTCTGTAATCTCTCATGAAACAAGAGTATAATTACATAGTTGCCATGATACTTAAAATAAAATTTACTTAATTTTTCAATATAACTGCATTTCAAATTACCCAATTTATTTTACACCATAGCTATTTCTATTCCTTAACCTCATATTTAAAACAAATTGCACAAGAATGAAAAAAAAATGAGGTTGCATAATGATGGAGTAAACCTTTGAAAGAAGTGGAATATCAAATCATTTGGCTCACCTTATCTACATCTAGAGCTTCAAGTCTTTAGCCATTTCTTAGACTTTTGGTGCAAGCATTTAAGCATTTAAGTTAGTTCAAAATTATTGGGTGTATTCTATGTGTGTCTTTGAAGATCACCTATATTAATTTATGTCCATGAAGGTCTAGCTACTTCTAAGAGTAAGGTGTTGTACACTCAAGTGAATGTGTAACCCTTCTCGAAAGGCATGGCCTAACCAAAATATATAGGTATCCAGTTGTAGTCTTCATAGTATCACAAAGGAAGGGTATTATTATTTTCCCAAGTATCTACACATAAATTACCAACCTCTTCCTTGGGTAATCTATACTCGTAAGATTAAAGATTTAATAATCTATGTTGCAAACATTAGTAGTTTACTTGAATATTTTCCTTCAATTTTATTTTTTTCACTACAAGAAAAATAAATAAAATAAAAAATAAAACATTTCTAGCAATAATACAATTAGTGTTTAAAGCTGCCAAGGTAGAGTAGGGTATATTGATAATTGGCTATTGTTTATTTTTGCCAAAATGGCAACTGAAGTACGAATGAGTGTGAAAATGCTTGCGCTTCATAAATTGAAATACAATAGTGAAAAAAGGGATACACCCTATTATTAAAATTCTCTTTGTTAATTGCAACGGAATTTGTCTTATGTAAAAATGTGCTCAATTTTAATTTTTTTTAGTGTAGTTGGATGTAGGCAATATTATTTTTTAAATGCCTACCCTCATATTTTTCCCGAGATATGGGGAATTTTTTTTTAATAAAAATTGAGCAAGTCTTTAGCTCGATAAAGCCCTCAGTAGAAGGCTTTTATCGAATGGAGGCGTACACTCGGCTCCACCTCACAAGGGCCCTTATTCCAGTAAAGCACACTGCCTTGCACTTTACCCCTATACATAATAATAAAAAATAACAATGTCACATAAACTATCTAGATAAATTATGGTGCATTCACACTTGATGTTAAGTCAGTGTTAAATGAAAATCTAGGTGGCATCCTAGGTGGCACCCAATGTTAAATGGACGATAGTTTAATGGTAAGTGAATGTGAACTCAACACAAAATGTTCGCGTGTAAGTAGGTGTAAGTCCTAAATGAGTAGTAGCATGGTGTTAGGGGACTTAACACTAAGAGTCCCTAACACCAAGTGTGAATGCACCTTTAGTGTTTTAATTTATGTCTTGAAAAACAATAGAGGACTATATAAAATGGGCCCAATTGCAAATAAAATCCACTTTAAAGCCCAAATAGGACTAGAACATTTAACAAGGTATTGAATAACTTGAGTGTTTCTTTTTGTGGCAATTTTTTTGCACCATAGTGACAGAACAAAAACTACAATGCCACTTTCATTAAAGGTTTTTTTTTTTCTGGAAAAAAATGGTCCCAAATCGCCATATTTTGAGAACACAAAATCTGAAATTCGCCTTATTTGGAATTTAAGTTCTAGCATGTGAACTTATTTGCCATTTACATTAACAAGTATCTTAATGCAAAAGAAGAATTTATGGAAACTTAAATATTTCACCATGCAAAAATAATATAATCTTCCAAAAAATCCTCTAAAAGAAACCAAAATACTTCAAGATAATATTAGAACTCTATAATTAATCTCAAGTTTCAACAACACAAGCCAAAATATCATCTTTCAAAAATCCTCATATAAAAATAAACCTATTTACCTAGGCGCCAAAATCCCGTAAGCTTCTATACTCTATAATGAATCTAAGCACAATATCCTTGCCTTTGTAGCCAAGGCCAACAAAACCCCAACCACAAGAAGGGTAAGATTATGGTGAGCTTAAGCACCGATCCATGAGTAATCCTCACTTTGGGCTTCACACTACCCAGTTATTTTCTCTTTTGGGCTATACATGAAGTCTACCAAGGTGAAGGTCCCTTCCAAAGAGTAAGGATGAACATCCCCATGGAGCTCACTATAGTAATTTCTATTTTAATCACACTATAGTTTACCTCGGTTATTGCCACATAGATTAGGGGACTACCTAGGGTAGGGTGCTAACTAGTTAGGACATACTTAGGGGCTATTTATGGTCTACCTATGGAGCTACTAAGGAGCCTAACTATGTTAGAAGCTAGCTAGGGCCTATTTAAGGAGCTATCTAGGGGTTACCTAGGGCACATTAGGTCTTACTTAGGGGCTATATTAAATAAGGGCTATCAAAAGCTTACATAAGGATTCCATAAGGATTACTTAGGGTGCTACATAAAGGTTATGTAGGGACTTACCTAAGTTAGGGAATACCTAAAAATTATTAAAGGCCTACATAAGGTTTACATAGGGGGTTATGAATTAGCTTGAAATAATCCCTTAGGTAAGCTCATAGTTTATCCCTAAGTAACCTTCTATGTAAGACTTATGTAGCATTGTCTTGCATTATGAATCAACCCTAGATAGCCTTATAAATAATCCCTATTAACCCCATAGGTAGGTTTTATGTAGCCCCTTAAACTATTAGGTGTCCCATAACCTGGGTAGGCCCCAAGGTGCCTCCTTATGTAAGTCCTTAGGTAGTCCTTTAAATAAGCCTTATGTAATCCTCTAAGTAACCTTTAGGTATCCCACAACCTAGGTAGGCCTTTAAGTACACTAGTAGAAATTTTGTCATATGCAACAAATCATTTTGCTACTTGTGTACAATTGGTTGTTTTTTATAATAAAATTGATCATGGTTGTCACTACAAAATTGGCATTGTATAATTTTTGGACTATATAGTTGTGTGTCCAATTAACATGTAACTAATGGTGTACAAAATGGACATGTTTTGTAAGATAATGGTTTAAGCTAGCACATATTTGGATTAATATATCCAATATATTTACTTTGATTAGTACATATAACTTATTTTCACCAAAATGTACAATAGTTTTAACTAACTAGTTAATTACCTTAACCTAGTTTAGCCTAGGGTATTATTAACTATAATAATGATGATGATAATAATAATATGAATAATTACCTTTTTAAAAATTTATAACTACAATAATTATATTAATGATTAGTATCAATATTAATAATTAATATTAGTTGTTATTATTATTTTCCTATGTTAAGCTACCTTTACATAAATTACCTTAGGGCATTATTAATTATTAAAAATAACCTAATTAATTATTCAATCCTACAACTAGCTATAACTATAATAATTATATTAGTATAATTAATTTCAATATTATTTTAAACATTTAATATATAATATTACTAATTATTATTTGTTTACCTATAATATTTAATATATCTAGTAGGTAGACTATGTTAATATAACATTTAACTATTAGATAACAGTTGTAACCAAATTGCAACTAGGATGCAATTCAATTTGTTATCTCATATTGTTTATCCTACTTTTCAAGTTTGTAAAATATATAACTAATTGGAGTAAAAGTGTTAGAAAATAAATGGCATTTGGGATAAACCAATAAAAGAAGTTTGGCCTTAAAGGCTAAACCCAAAATAAAATAAGATTGTCCAAAATTATCTACATACCTACCTAGCTAGACCTACCTATATATCTAACTAAATTTAACCACCTACCTATCTAGCCATACCTACCCACCTAGTTTAAGCCTACCTACTTAAGCATATCTACTTACCTACTTAAGCACCACAGGTCAACATCTTACCTACATTGTGAGAAAATTGTGTCCATGGAAACCACACTAATTTACAACTAAATGTCCATACCACCTACATTACAATTAAGTTGCAACATTGGAAAATAATTAGTTACACATGAATTATAAGGAAGTTCCAAGGATATGGAATATTTTGAATGTACTTTGGTTGACTATACAATTTTGGTCAATGTGCATTGATTTTGTGTTTTAATTATTTTATAGTTGTAATATGTAATTTAGGCACCCAAATGCAATGATGTGGATTACGTGGTCCTTCCCCATATGAACACATCCAATGTGGCAAATGCCAACTCTATGAGAAAAAAAAATGTTTTATAACTAGCCTTGCAACTCCATTTTTGAATTACACTAGATATTTGTAACTCATTTTATTTATACACCATGAGTGCTAAGAAACAAATTACATGAGTTGCAGAGTTGCAACTCACCATATATATAATGCAATTGTTGCAACTCAATTGCAATTTTGTCAAAACAACTCATTTTCAACTACTATGCAACTCTATTATAATTGCACCCATGATGTCATGCTAATGTCATTAATTGTCATTCATTTATTAAAATATGACACGTGGCACTATGAAATTTTTTGGATATATATGTAATATGGATCTCCATCGTCCATTATGATTATCAATGATGACCCAAGATTATGACATGTGGCACAATAAAACATTACCACATGGCATATTAATTGTATTAAGTAAAAATATTTATTTTAGGGTTTAGGTAGGTCATACATAACCATAGGTAGAATGATTGGTAAGTCTTAAGACCTACATATCTATGTATTTACCTAGGACCTACCTACCTACCTACCTACCTACTTACATAGGTATGTAGAAAGGTAGGACCTACTTACTTACCTAGGTAAGTAAATAGGTAGGAAAACACAAGACTAAATGAATTAAAAAATAACGATGAAATTTTATTTTTCTGTTTATGTTTTGCCTTTAAGTTAAACTTTTTTGAGCTCATCCCAAAATGGCACATGTATTTTAATGTGAAAACATAAGAGAACAAGTCTTTTTTATATAGTTTGTAACATGCAATTTGAAGACAAAACATAAGGGTTAAATCTTTTAGTTGTTTTTTAGTTGCAAACGGAATTGCAATTGAATTGCAACTATATGGTAAACCCATTAGTGACCCAAAACTTAAACATTTAGGGCAAGCTAGATTCAAGGGGTGGGCTCCATTGTTTTTGGTGTCCAAACAAAATTTGAACTTATTATTAGCACTAAAAATTGTAAAACAATAAAATAAAATGAAAAAGTTACAGCCCCCCAAAATAATGGGGGTTAAGAATTCAAAAAACTAACCATTAAACGTTACAAAGGCTAGTTACTTTGTTGTTATCAAAGTTCCAAATGATTTGGAAAATTTCAAATAGTGTTTTTATGGCACTTTAAATCTTTAAAATTAATAAGAATTAATAAAGTTATGAGGTTTGAAAGTAGGAGGGGTCCAAAGAAAAACAAAAGAAAAAAAAACACGTTTTGTAAATTGGATAACTTATTTTTCTTCTTGTTATTTTTTCATTATTCCTCTTCCTTTGCACTTCAAAGATGAATCTAAAACTTGAAATAACATTCCCATAACATTTTAAATCACTCAAAATGAAACACATATGATGAAGATATAAGGTACTAATGGATATCTATTTTTATTAAGTTATAAATAATTGTATTATAGTCATAAAATAGTTGAATAATAATACTTTAGTAATGGCACACTAATGGCCATATTAATTATATCAATGGAAATCATAGTTGAAAACTAGTTGCAAATGTATCCCATAATGGGTGGTGGAAATGTTGATACATGGCATGATTGCATATATGTGCATTGCACACTAGTTGCAACATAATTGTTACTTGCAATTATAATACAACTAACTAATTTTTTGACATGATAATTTATTTATTAATACACCATATTTCTAAAGGCATAGTCACATAATAGTTGTAATACTTAAGGGATAATTGCAATAGTTATATATGAGTTGATTTTTGAATTTTAGTTGCAAGGTAATGTGGTTTTCATGGACGTGATTTCTCATAGTTCAATTCGCATGGATGTTCCATGCCATATGCATGGTCTTTGTGATAACCTCATGTGCAATTACCTTACAATTTTAGTGGGATTGCATTGTAATTAAATATAAATTTTAATTTCTAACTAGCCATTTTTTATTCACACCACCAAATAACATGACTACAATATTTGATTCCAACTTAATTAAATTCATTAATGTTTCACCACCTACATAATAGTTTGGTGGCACAATGGAATTTAAACATGAATGTAAATTGTTCATGTAGTTCAAATACATAATTTAAAATGCCCTTAGTCTACCTTAATGTCTTGTACTTTTCTTTGAATTACTTCATCCATAAAAGTTGATTCCTTTGCTAATAATTCCTTAGCCCATATAAAATTGAGGCTTTAGGGTTTCTGTGGCATTGTCAAAGTACGTATTATTCAACCTTGGTGCATCATCATTTGTGCAATCATTACCATGTCATCAATGTGGTCTTTACCATGACCCCATGTGTAACTATTTTACAATTGTAACAAAATTGCGTTGCAATTAAAAATTAACTAGTTTGTAACTAGGTTTTGATTTTTCAATTTAATTTCAAAACAATTATTGATTGAACATCATCCTAAAAATTCATCCATTTTTATTTGCTTTGAGGGTGCAAATGGGATAACACAAGCCGCACCCACTTGCTTTTGGGGGATTATTCCTTAAAACATATATATTTTTAAAATTTCAAAAAAAAATCTTTATAATTTTCTTTATATTATTATGTCAAAGTTTATGTAAAAGATTTCAAAATATCTATAATTTTCAAAAGTTTTGAAGTCTATTTATAAGTTTTTTTAATGTAAAAAAACACACATTACAATGCTTAATGAATGCTTTTGAGAGCTTATTATTCATTAGATTCTTTTCAAATTAATTCACATGTTCCATATATTATGAACCTTATTATATAAAAAATCTTATACTTTCAACACCAAATTAAATTATTGCTTCTAAATGTGAAAAACTAAGCATTAGTTACACTTGTTGTGACTCATGTTAGTGTGATTGCACCCTTGAAACCTTTCATAACTTCAAAAACATTGATTCAATTACAAGTGAATGAATCCTAACATGCAATGGAATTTGAAATTTGTATTATTACAAGTTTATAAACTTCCATTACAATCTTCCATGAAAGAAGCTTCCATGAGAAGTTTCCATTAGAAACTTCATTTAGAAGCTTCCATTAGAAGTTTCCATATATTACGTCATTAGATTTATTTTTTAAGTTCTTTTTTTCTTTTCAATGAAATAGATGTTAAAATCATAGTGGAAGAACACACTCATCTATTGTGATTATTTTGATCCTAACTTCGCTTTGCCTTTTAATTTGTTCTTATTTCGTCATGGAAAAAGTTAACAACCTTTAAGACATTTGAGTTTTAGATGAAAAAAAAATTGTTCTAGAAGTACAATATATGTGGCGTCCATTGTTGACAAAACAAGTAAAAGTTTAAAGGATGATCAAAATATTTTTCATTAACCACAACCATTAGCAAATTGTTGTGTAAAAAACATTATATGAAAGATCATTACTTTCTACTTTATTTTTTAGGTTTTGTTATCAATGTCATTTTTTTTTTATTGTTGTTATATGTGAATGGTAAACTAATATACATCCTTCTAATTGTTGGTTTCTTTTTAATGGAGTTTATTAGGAAATCACCAAAAGTTAATTTAGTGTTGAATTTGTGTAGATGGAACAAAAGTAATGGTCACTTTAATTGGAAGACATAGCCTTCAACAAATTGTTCAACTTGAATGTGGTGAGTAACCTCCTTAATTGTCACTTATTTTCATTTAATTATTGCATTCTTAGTTTCATTGTTTTGCACAAAAGGTATGTAAGTTGCATAGTGGGGAAACTAGTTGATTTTTAGTCAATTTGTAATTCCATACAAATACAAACATTACAAATTTTGAGGTGCATAATGTGATGAAGATATAATTGTGGCATGTAATTTTCATTAATTGGCACCCATTTGTGATATGCTAGTTAAATGTTAGTTACACCAAAACATGTGTGAATTGAGTCCTTATTAATTAATACAAGTGAACAATTCCATGCTTGTGTTAGTTCTAATTTAATTGCATTTGCTCATGGTAGTGCAACTTTAGAAAAAGGATGGGCAAATAGGTGGGTGCAAGCTTCATGTGTAATAGGACGAAGGCATTGGAAACAAGACATGATATGGCACCTTTGGGCACTAAAATGATATTATGGTGTACATCATTAGTGATTATGTTAATTAAAAGATACTTGTAATGTAATTTGTGCTAGTTGCAACATAGGATCATTTGCTTAAAACTTAGTTGCAAGCATGTTCCAAAACCATTTTTGTTAGTTGCAAGTTTTCACTCCTTCATTTAATTGTAATCCAACACCATGTAAGGAATTCCAACAATTATAATTGAAAAATGTGTTATTGCATGCAATCAATTACACCTTACTATTAAACACATTGAATTGATAATTGTAATATGATGACATTGCTACCCTTTATAATCACAAAATCAAATTTATATATTCATTTAGTTGAATAATACCACTAGAATATAATTCACATAAGTGTAAGTTCTTGGCATTATTGCCAATTTTTTCACATGATATCTCAAATCTTTTATAATTGCACAATAAAAAACTTGATTGTGACAACATCATCCCACATGTGAGGCCTTCCAAAGTCATGAAACAATGTTTACACCATGATTAGTAATTGCACCATAATATTCGAATCAATTATCATACAATTGTTTTAGACCTAATAACCAAAATTTTAATTATAAGACAATATATAATTATGAAAATGTGACTTTATGGAAAAATACTAAAAACAAAACATGTTAGTTACCAATGAATTGCTTTTTAGTTGCCAAAATCTTTACATTAGTTGCATGCTTAAATGTCTACCAACCACATGGGTTGATTTTCAACTACAAGATTCACAATGTTATTCACACCTTGAATGTCAAATTCAAGGTGCAAATCATGATTTGCAAATAATAATGTTTATTATGTTGAAAAATGGATTGTGTTGTTTTAAGCACATTCTGCCATGGAAAAAAAAATTGATCAATTATTATATTGATAATTGGTTGTGCAATGCGAATATTGCTTCAAGACTTGATTGACCCATTCTATTTATCCATTCGTTTGGGGGCAGAAGGTTGATAATTTCACTTCACATCTAATAATTCAAAAAATTTCTTCCAAAACTTAGATGCAAACTAGGGTCCATGGTTAAAAAAAAATCTTTAAGAAGGTAATGATATTGAAAAACATGATAAAAAAATAACTTGGTTGTCTTTTTGCCAATTATTGTTTTTTTGCAAGGAATAAAATGAGCAATCTTTGTGAAATAATCAACAACTACCAAAATGGAATTGTATGATAAAATCCATGGCAATTGAAGACCATGGCAATGCAAGGATTGGTAATAACTAGAAGAATCCATGTGGATGATGATGAAGATTCTTTGTTCGCACATAGACATCACATAACCTCATGAACTCTTTCACATATTTCCAAAATTATGGCCATTAATAATTTTGAAAAAGTAGTTCCATGGTCTTGTTGAATCCAAAGTGGTTTACAATTAGGAAATCATACCTAGTTTATAATACTTGGAATCAAACATGGTTGTTAGGTACATACAAGAATCCATCATGATATAATAAACCATTTTGAAGCTCAAACTTTTCACGCTCATTAAAATTTTTTTGACTTTAAATTTGATTTTTCAATTGACCTTTGAAGCTAATAGCAAAACAATCTTTCATTAAATCTTCACAAATTTGACAAAAAAAGGTTTTGTCATCAAGAACTACCCATAATGCTTGAAGCCAAAGATGTTCAGGCTTGAAATTGATATCACATTGTTTGTCATAGGCTTCATTTCCTTCCTTAGGTGTGAAGTACAAATGATTGGATAATGTGTTTGGTTTCCTTTACTTGTGTTCAAGACAATATGTGATGACAAACTAAAATTGAGACAAAGACAATGCCCATCAAACTTGGTGTTAATTCAAAACACAAACAATCATGAAACATTATAATTTTTTGCAATCAAAATACATGATGATTTCATTTTGAACTCTTTCAAATATATGACACCATTCTTCAACTACATTCATAATAGCCAATAGTTTCTTATCATGAATGTCATAGTTTATTTCAATAAAACAAAACTTATGAGAATGAGAATTTACAAGATGAAGAAAGTTGTTTTTGTTTAGTTATGATAATAAGACATTTGATGCGAAGTCAAAAATGTTTGTTTCCAAGATAAATGGTTTAAAAAGGTCTACATGAATAAAAAATTGGGCTATTATGAAATTAATTTTCAATGATTAAAAGGCACACTCCACCTCAAGTTTCCAAATAAATTGTTGACCCTTTTGAATTAGATGAATGAGACGGGTCACTGTCGTGAAATAATGGGCAATGAAATGCCAATAGAAGTTAGTGAATAAAAAAGAACATTGAAGATCATGAATAGAAGTTGGCATAACCCAATCCACAATGGTTTGGACCTTACAAGGAATCATGCAATGACATTTCTATAGATAATATACCCAAGGAATTCCTCTTTAGTTTAATGCGATTTGCACAAACTAGTCCAACTTCTTTAAGCTGTTCAAAATGAGTTGAACATGTTGTTCATGTTCTTCCATGTTTTTGGAAAAAAAAAAGGTTATCATTTATTTAACAAACCACAAAGTCATCCAATTATTCACAAAAAACATTGTTCATCAAATGTTGAAAAACATGTGCATTAATAAAGCCAAAAGGTTTTGTGGGACTCAGGCTTGCCTACCTAGAGTTGCATATAGACTTCTTTGGGGTTTTGTAATTTCTATTGCTAATAATTCACATAGGGCGACTAAGTTTTCATTTAATATCTCTTTTAGAAAGCTAGTAAAGTAATATTTTGGGAGTGGTTTTTTTAGGCTTGCACATTGTTTCAAGAATTCCATCACGTGTTTGGACATTGCCTAATGATAGTCTTTTATATCATGTTCTATAAATTTGGGGTCTGGTTTTTTCTTAGCAATAATAGAACTTTGTTGTTTTGTTTTTTCATTTGTCCATCACCAAGTGGCCCATTCATTTGTGTTATACCATTTGTTTTTTTTGTAGGGTGCCCCATTTCTTGATTTTTAATAATCCAAGTAAAGGGTCAAATCAACTGCCATTTTGAGGAATTCACCATGGTCTTATTATTTGCTTTGAAATAAAATTCAAATTTTTTTGTAACAATGCATTTTCAATTATCCATTCAATAGTGAGTGGTAGCTCACTAGTAATCATTGATTTGGTTATCATTGTTTGGGAAAAAACTCACAAAAATGGAGATATTTAGTAAGGCAATTAAATATGCAAATTAATAATAATGGTTGGGAGCATAAAAAATTTTATTCTAGGTAATAGGAATGCAATATTATATTAGAGTTATATCAAATGCAAGTGGATAGTGATGAGAGATATAGAAAATGCAAATAAAGAATGCAAAGCAAAAAGATATAATTTAAAAATTAATTGGAAATGTGATGATAGTGTAATCATTGAATGCTTGTTTTATATGCTTCCTTTGGAGTTCCAGGGGACTAACGGTTATTTTATATGCATCCATTGGAGTTCTAAAGACAAAATGGTTATTGTATATTCGTCCTTTGGAATTCCAAGGAGTAAATGGCTATTGTATATGCATCCTTTGGAGTTCCAAGGCCCAAATAACTACTATTTATGTATCCTTTAGAGTTTTAGGGATTGAATGGCTGTTATATACACGTATTTGGAACTTCAAGGGGCAAGATCTCTTAAGAGATGTGCCAAAAACCTTTTTGTGCTTCAACATATGAGGCAAAAATCTTGGTAGAGTTTTGTACTCACATTTGATTGAACATAAACATTGTTGTGGGGTGTCCATGTGGTAGATCCATATGGTAGTGATGATGTAGCAATTTCTATTGACGTGTTGGAATTTTTTTTTTGTCAGCATATATTTTGACATGTCATCGAATCCGTTAGAAAATATTTCATCTAACATAAATGAAATATATTTAAAATATTCCTTCCTACTCCTGCCCATAGGCTCATACTCTTGTTCACACATTCACAAAACAACAATCCCCCCATATGAGGCTACTTACAATATGTGGGCGGATGTTCAATCAGGATATGGTCAAGGTTGATATGCTTGAAATGTGAAACTATTTTTGCAATACATTTTCCCATGACAAGTTGCTACATAACATTACCATTACTTAGGTTTATTGCCATCCTTTTTGGCAGGTCAATAGTATTAATAACCAGCTAGGAATAGAGATGGAGCTTTGCTAGCCAGTTCATATAGGTAGAGCAAAATATATCATCGCTAGGATGATTTTTGTACTGTTTTTCTCAGTCACGCAAGGGCACTTTGATGCTAATGGCATCAGCCAGAGAATTTTTGGAAACGTTGTTCAATCTTTGCCACTTGTGTTTTGCATCACTCAAGTATTTTGCCACCTATGCCACAGCCCACATTTGAGAAAAAAAAAACGCTGGGTGACACCCACCACCCCTTTCACAAACTTTCTTTGTGAAGGTGACTTGAGGTAGTTTTCTTTTTAGAAATTTTTGCTTGTAGCTACTATAGCAATCATTCATTGGAAGACATAGAAAAATTGCCATCATCCCAAGGAAGATTTAGTCAAATCTGGCTATGAAAACTAGAAATAAAAATACAAATTTTTTAATCGTCCTTCTACAGGGTTGGCTACAGAATGAAAACCACATATACCAATGTGGGTATTTTGCCTTTATTGTTCTTCTCTCACTTCTGGCGATTGAAAACCTCCAAAGTCACCTTTTCTTTGAATTTTTAAATTTAAATTTCGCCTTTTGACCACATATCACCAGTACCAAAAAAGGCTGATTGGAGGTTTGCCGCTTCAGAACATTATTTGCAATAATGTTGTGCTTTTTGTTCAAAGGTTTCCCAAAAGTAAAAGGCTTACAGACACTCCATAAAAAAAATAGTAATTAAATTACTTTTTGGAGACTAAATTACATGTTCCTTGGCAAAATGTTTAAGCTTTCCATTTACTAATCTGACGTTTAATCAACTTATAATTTTGTTTGTGTTCCATGGTCCAACAATTAATCAAAACTCAGAACCAAAGTTTTGTGAAACTGGACACAAAACATGAAAAGAGCATATAAATTTTAAGAGTTATTTTTGTTGCAGCACAAAACCCAAGACCAAAAAACCCAACTAACAATAATTGACCAATGAAATTGGGCTATCTAGCCTTTTCAACAAGCATTTCGGGGTCTCAAAACCTTCAAGTGGTTAAAGGGCATGGTTGAGATCAGTCCTGTTTAAATGGCAAAAAAATCGCCAAAAGGCAACACTAAATTCCATTTTCTTGGCGAAAAGTCCTTTTATTACTCATAAAAGAGTAACCAAATAGTTTTTAAAACATTTTTTGGCGAGCGTGCCGACGCTTGTAGCCACATTCTGTCTCCTGCCTAGTATTTTAATGCAATGCATCTGTGCAAAAAAGTATTGCCAATTAAGTCCAAATCTGTCTGGGGATGCTCGCCAGTGTGGCTGCATTCCAAAATTAAGAACAAAAAAAGACTTGTTCAGATGGTTTAAATACATATAGCCGGTTTGGGTGTCCTCCTCCTATTCAAGCACTTTTTGATACAATTTATGGACAAGGGGACCATTGGACAGAACTGCAAAGCACTTTCAATTCAAAAGTTCTATTTGAAAAACCTTTGTTGACTTGTATATTATTTGTAAATGGGTCACTCCCATTGGTGGCGACCATGGTTTGTGTACTACACACATTATGCCAAAGTGGGTCCTATAATCTATGGCCTAAATGTGCATGCACCTCAGAAGCATATATGAGACAAAGGTACATAAAAAAGAAGTCAAAATAGGACTAGAATTGCATAAAACAGTGCTACCTTACTTTCATACCTTACAGCCCTTCGTACAAAGAAGGGTCAAGATACCTTTTGTAATAAGATCCCAGTATCAATTCCCTATTTTCCTCAACTTCTCAGATTGATTGGGTACATACGACAATTGTACTTCCAGTTCTTGAGCAAAGGAGCTTGCATTCATGCTTACTAGTGTGGCCTGTGCTGTTGGCCCAAGTGTTACCATGTCCTCAACTGATATTTCCTTCCAAAACCTGGTTTTTGGGAATTTATTTGAATTTTCAGCAGCAGCAATCACTTAAAAATCAATAATTCCCACATTCTGAATCCAAATCTTACCAAATAAATTCCATTGAATCCTGCTCATCAAGATCTTTCTAACAACACCAAAGGCACATTCCAATTCCTCCGAAATTTTCAGCTACAATTTAATTTGATTTTCAGTGAAGAAATCATTCAATATTCAAGAACTTTTGCACCGCAAGTTCAAACGTCATGGAAACAAGCCCATGCACCCCTCCTCATGGAGAGCTTTCCAAAGACACCAAGAAACCATCTGAAGCATCCTGGTTCGGTGGATCTCATAGCTACAAAACAAAACAAACTACCTTCCTTCATAGATAGATTATATGATATTGGAGTCTGCACATGGCCCTCCAAATGCACCACTTTCTGTCCAACACTCCACAGTCTTTGCTTAGGAAAAGCAGGATTGCCCCATCTTGATCTTTCACATAGGCGTTTGAGGACAATCATGTGGTCCTCCGAGTGCCTTGACAATCACCCAAAAGAAACTAAGAAACCTATTATGAGTGGCCATACTTGGAGTGATCCTTTGCCTTAAGAGACCTAATTGTGGAATAGCTAATACTTTTTACCGTAATATAGCTTTGTAAGTTATGGCAAAGTTATTTTCTTAGAGTGTTAGAGCAAGGCACCTTGGAGCACCTCCACTTAGTAGTGGGAGGCAGTAATTGCCACACTAGAACGAAATCCTAGATATAAATGGTTGTAGAGTGTCAAATTGCACACGCAAGGTAGGTGTGCTCAGAGCATCTCCAGAGGTGCTTGCTATATGATCCTTCAAAGTAAATTGGATGAAGAAAAGTCAAAATATGGCGGTTTGGCTCAGAAAAATGGTTTTGACTCAGCAAAATTGCAGAATTAGCAGTGCCTGGTAAAAGGCACAGCAAGATTGTGCACCTGCAGAAAAGAGTGTAATAAATATGATTTAACTGGTGCTCAGTGTTTCTGATTGGCCCATCATACTGATTGGTCCCGGTGGTTTTCTACTAGTAGTCCCCCACCTATTTTCTGTCCAAGTTTCAGTTTTATGGGTGCGATTGAAAAAAGTAAATGAACATGAAAAATATATTTGCATGGTCACATACTGAGCACTGGATATGCTCTCAGTATAAAATAATGAATCTGCTCTACAAAACCTTCGGGCCCTTAAACATAGGAAACAAGTCAATATAATTATGTTAATTCCTGCCTCCACTGCCTAACTATTTTCAGTTGGGAGAGAAAACTAAGGCTCACTTTACACTAGGAGTCAGGGCCAATGTTCAAACCAAATCCAGCATTCCTATTGGTGCAAAAGTTGAAATCAGCCCCAAGGGCTTTACACTAGGAGTCAAGGGCCGAAATAGAAAAAAACTTTTCAATCTACCCCAAGTACAAATAAATGCTGAACTTTATGGCGTTGTATTGGCCCCAAGGCAGAAAAAAAAGATACCATCAAAATTGGGAAGGCAATTTGCAACCCTTGGGGCGGATGTCCCAGCATTTATTAATATCCTGACACCAATGTTCTAGCATTTATTAGTAACTTGGGGCCAATTTGCAACCAAAATATGCTCAAAGTTGGTCCCAAGTTTTTTTTGGCTCTGACTCCTAGTGGAAAGCGGGCCTAAATTCTAAGAAAGTTACACCTTCAATTCAAAAAACCTGTTGCTCTGACTAACTAAGCTTTGCTCATAATTATGTCATCCTATTTACTGAGCTACATGTTATTTTGTAAAGTTGTTTTATTGTGGGGTTGCTAGCAACACTTCATTTCTTAGAGCATCTCAACCGGTGCTCAGTATGTGACTCTGGATAATAAAATTAATGTCTATGTTTAGCTGTTTTTTTTTTTAGCAACCCCACCAATAAAACTATAACTGGAACTGCATATGTGTGGGGACTACTACTAGCAAACCACCTGGACCAATCATTATGATCGACCAATGAGAAATACTGAGCTGCAGTTAGGTCCAATTTATTACACTCTTTTTTGGAGATGCACGACTGTGTTGCGCCATTCACCAGCCACGGCAAACTGCACGAATTTGGTGTAGAAAAACCCATTTTCTGAGCTAAACTGGCACATGTTGACTGTTTCGCAATAAATTTTACTGTCTGGAGTCACATACTGATCACCGTTGGAGATGCTCCTAGTTGTTTACATGTAACTCTTGATATTTAATATAGGGGATGGTAGCACCTGGGCTGGTTTGGCAGCAAGATGCTTAATAATACTCATTATTTGTCATTTATTTTCAGCAGGGAAAATAACAATATTTTACAATTAAGAACTATATTAAATAATGAAGTTAGTGTGCTTGAAAGTTTTTTTTCAGATTCTTGGTATGGCAGCCCATTGATTTTTTGAGAGATGAATTTTCATCATTTTGCTAAAAAAAAGTCCTGAGCTGTATGGTGAAGGGAACTTTTTGAAATTTAAAAAAAAAATCCCCACATTATGAGGAAGAAGATTATGAAATTGTCAAGATTTTTGGAGGATTTGGCAAACTTTTTAATTTTTAATTTTTGAAATCTCCACATTTTTAGCTAATAGGTTCTAGTGGTTCATCAACATGTAATAGTACTCCTAGATTTTTCTATTTCTCTATTTGCGTTGTAGTCAGATTTGACTAAATCCTCTTGTGGCTGATCGCAACACTTTCAGAGCACCTCAAGAAATTTGGAGAAAAAAGAAACACTGTGGCAGCCTGCAGTTAGGTATTTTTCAGAGTTTTTGGCAAATTTAGAAATAATTAATTAGTGTCTAACCAGCCTATGTACTAAACATAAGCTATTTTAGAAGGCATTAAAAAAAAATTCCCATGATACTCAGTGGGCACTTGATTGGTACCTAATAAGTATTTTGGGAAAAAAAACCATTGTGTATGTTTTGAAGAATGAAATGCTTGCCTCTATGTGCATTCCATTTTTGAAAATGCCCATGAGTTTTTTAACACTTTACAAAGGTAATTTGCAAATACACTATGAAACAATGAATAAGTCTTCATGAAGAAGCAACAAACCTTTATACGTTGTAAGGCCTTGGGGGAGAGCGTTAGTGAAGCTAAGGTGACCTAAGGCTTTACCCACCATGTTAAAACCTCCAACAAGATTCATAATTATATTTGGCAGAATGCTTATTGAGAGTAAGAACTTGCAAGGCATTTTGTTTTCTGAAATGCCTCATGTGATTCTTTCCCTATGATACTTGGTGGGTATCAATGAGATTTATAAACAAGCAACTCATTGTGTCATGACTAAGCCCTATGGAAGTCGAATCGTGAACTCTTCCTTGTATGGTGAGTGCAAAGTTAAACCTAAAACTTTCAATAGTGGATTAAAAATTTTCATCTAGAACCATGATAAAAACTGCCCATCCATCTTACATGAGCAGATGAATGTCCACATGTCACCCACACAGTGGTTCAAGGTTGAGCCAAAATTTTATCCCAGAGTCCAGCACAGATGCGTAAGCTCTTCCGTATGGGCAGAGCCAATAAATAGAATAAAACTCCTTGATTTTTACACTGTGTAAAACCCATGGCCATGGGCATTACCAGAACTGGGCCACTTTGCCATGGGCCCTTATTCCAATAATGCTTGTGGCCTTGGGCCTTGCCCTAGACATTCATCATCACCTTGTGACTTCTGAATGTTTAGTTCATGATTTGTTTCATGCTTTACATCAAGTTAACACCCATGGGTGGGTGGGGCCACTCCCAAAATGTGGGGCTGCGCTGGGCTCCTCATTGCCTGGGCCCCTTGATTTCAGGAATGCTCACACATTGGGGCATTACAAGGCAGTTTTTGCTGGTTCATTCATTGGGTTGCTCCCCATGAAAGAAATGATTTTCACAGGCTTCAAAGTTCATACATGGGCCACAAGGTCAAAGACCATGAAGTTCACATGCAAATAAATCCATGAAGTAGCCTTCTGAGAAAGAGTTCCAGTGACAGAAAGTTTGAATAGGGGTTTTCTGAATCTCCGTGAATTTATTTCTGCCAAATTTCAATATGTTGTGAAATGCTATTGGAAAAATAGTTGGGGTTTCTAGTTTAAAAGGTGGGTTTTTAACTCAAAACCAAAGAATTCATGGCTTTGATGAAATAAAGAAATTAGCATAAGTTTAATGCTTGAGGTGTTCCTAACATTACCAGCCCTTGAGGTGGGAGCCAAGGGCCGAGTTCCTGAAATAACTGGCCTGTGACTCCTATCTCGAGAAGGGCCTTATCCTATACTTTTACTCTCACAACAAAAAACACACAAACCCAAGCCTTAATGTGCAATCAAAGGATTGCTTAGTCTCTACGTTTGGATTCCTTATTTCTGGAGATCAACCCCTGGCCATCTCCCCTCTGGCCCACCCCCGCCTCGCCCCCAAACACAGGCCAACCCAAAAACAGATCATAATAGAACAAGGGGTGTGTCACACTATGGCCTTGCCATTTACATTAAAAAGTATCTTAAGGCAAAAGAAGAATTACGGAAACTCAAATATTTCACCATGCAAAAATAATGTAATCTTTAAAAAATCCTCTAAAAGAAACCAAAATCCATCAAGATATTATAACTTTATAACTAATCTCAAGTTTCAACACAAGCCAAAACATCCTCTTTCAAAAATCCTCATATAAAAATAGACCTATTACCTAGGGGCCAAAATCCATTAAGCTACTATACTCTATAATGAATCCAAACACAATATCCTTGCCTTCCAACAAACATTTATTTCCTCATTCCAAAAATTTCTAAGTTCCTAATTCTTTCTATTGGCAATTCGGTAAATTTTATTTGGGGTAAGGAATCTGTCATACTTATGATGATGCCCCAAGCTACCACTTGAGAATTTAAAAAATACATACAATTGCCTCTTTCCTTCGATTTGGGGCAGCCATCCGGATTCGATCCGCGCACCAGAATTCTCGGAAACACGATTGGAACAACCGAGACGCCGATTATCGGAACAACCGAGACGGACGACGATCGGAACAACCGAGACGCCGACGATCGTGTGGACAAGATAGATTCTCGATCGTGGTAGAAATCTGGATTCAATTCGTGGTTCGCATGGCGATGCCGATTTGTTCTTTTCGGACACACTTTTGTCTTTGTTGCCTCTTTTGTCAATGCACGCATCCGCAATTCCGACGGAGAACAGAGCTTTAATCTAGTGCCAGTCATCTGTGTGATCGGGTTCTTCAGTTTGGGAAGAAAGAATTAAAGAAAGCAAGAAAGCAAGTGCGCGCGACTGGCGATCAAAGAGCTCGGGGGAGGTTTCTACACTCAAAGAAAATGTCGGCTCTCGTGGCAACCATTGAGATGCTTTTTACTCCGTTGTGGAGGTTTGAGCAATTTCGATATCTCTGTTGCAACTTTGCGGCGCATTCCCACCAGCAGCCCGACGTTGTGCAGGTAAGATCTGTACAGTCTCCGATTCAGCTTCTGATTCCACATATGCTTGTCTAACCTGCCGTCCAAATTCGTCCTTCGTGTTACATTTGGCCTTTAGAGTCTTCCATGCGGGCGATGGCTCTTCGCTCTGCTGATGGTAGATCTTTTTGCGGATATGGTCATGGATTGTGCACTCTTGGTTGTTTCTGCGAGTGCGAGCGATTTAAGTCTATTACTTCGTGTTTCTGACTGTGCATCAGCATATGGCCGTGTGGCATTAGCTTTCAGACCCGAGAATGTGGACACTATTGTACTGAATTGTTTGTGACCTTCGCCAAATCACACTTGCCCAAAATGCTTCGACTTGTGTCTTCCTTAACATGCTGCGTCAGTATTCTATGTTACAGTACAGAAATTTTCGAACAGGATGGAAGCATCGATCTTGTGTGCACGGAATGGCAGGATGCTAGACATGACCGAGTGAATGGAGATCACGTTAGTGATATGAAACTGGTGTGTTGTTGCTAATATCTGGTATCAGGGACACGCAAACTGCCTGGACACTGACACACATAATGACTGTGACCTTGGAGATGATCTGCCGCAATCGGAGCGTCTAGCTCGTGGTGTGAAGAACTACGGGTCGGCAATCTCTTCTAGTGTTTACCTCTGCTCATCTGATTTTTGTAGTCACGATTTTATATTCTCCATATTAGCTTGAGTGGCTTTGGTGCATCTGAATCTACTCGAAGCGATAGCAGGGATCTTTATGATGACTCTGGTGTTAACTGTCCGAAATGTCCCAACTGTGGAATTCTGACAGTAATTCGCATCATCTCTCTCTCTCTCTCTCTCTCTCTCTACTGCAGGTGTTCACACTACAGAAGGAGATGTCGTATCCTAGCCCCCTGCTGCAATGAAGTCTTTGACTGTCGACATTGCCACAATGACATTAAGGTTTGCATATACAGTTGGATGTATTTAGATTCATTTGTTCAATTGTATCTGAGCAATGCTGAATTGCATTCAGCACTTTGGAGAGAAGCCATAGCTTGAGGTCTGTGGAGATGTAGAGCCTAGTTTCAGATCTGTATTGACTTGTAATTTGTTAGTATCCTGAGTATTTTTTTGGGTTCATTGTGTGCAGAATGTAAATGAGGCTCTTCCACTGAAGTGCCATGAAATTTCCAGACACCTTGTTGAGCGGGTATGCTGACTTGAGTTTAATATGAAAACCTGCTGCATCTTGAGCTCATGCCAATGCAGTTGTGCTTTGTAGCTTGCCTGAGAACTGAAGTTGATGTATCGTTTGTCTCACAGAAATCTATGGTCTACTCTTGTGTCCACAGCTCAGGTTAACTGATGCTGCTTTGAAGACCTTTTGTATTGCTGACACTTCACTCATAAGCATGAACATCGTCTTAAAACCCTGCTCATATGGTGCAGGTCATATGCTCTCTTTGCAGTCATGAGCAAGATGTGCAGCAGGTTTGCGAAAATTGTGGTGTATGCATGGGTGAATACTTCTGTTCAATCTGCAAATTCTTTGATGATGAGGTTGACAATCTTCTCTTTGCAAAATTTTATTGTTGATGGCAAATACTTCTGTTCAGTCTACAAATTCTTTCATGTTGAGGTCAACATCTTCTCTTTGCAAAACTTTATTCTTGATATATATAATCATGGCAAATACTTCTGTTCTATCTGCAAATTCTTTGATGGTGAGGTTGACATCTTCTCTTTGCAAAACTTTATTGTTGATATGTAGCCATGGCAAAGTCTTTCTGTGAGAAGTTCCAACCATTAAGTGGTGTCTGTTCACTAAGTCACTTCTTTTGTGATTACTTTGTTTGTGACATGATATTCTCCTACTGAGATTAATGAGGACAGGAAAGCCCTGTTTACAGAATTTTGTGTTGTAACATGCTCTGTGCTCATCTCATGTCTTTTGGCAGACGAAGAAGCAGCAGTACCATTGTCATTCCTGTGGAATTTGCAGAGGTGGAGGACGTGATAATTTCTTCCATTGTGACCGTTGTGGTATATGCTTTTCACAACTCATTCTGGATGCAATCTGTGATATTCTGTACTAGTACTCTTGTCCTGTTATTTGCAGAATCTTAAAGAATTATAATGGATGATGGAGAAATTGCAACTGATAGCAAATTTTGTGGTACATCTGCCTATCACAAACTAGCCATTGCAACAGGAATATGTGATTGGTTTCAAAGTGGCTTTCTATCTCCCTCAAGATGTTGATGCATGCATTGCAGGCTGCTGCTACTCAAATTCCCTGCAAAATGGACACCCTTGTGTTGAGAAGTCTATGCACCAGAACTGCCCTGTGTGCTTTGAGGTACTGCTACTGTTCATCTCCTGCCTTAGAAAATTTTCATTTGTTGTGTCATCCAATATCTCAGAACCAAAACAGCACCTCTGGATGATGGCAGACTTCCATGCCTGACACACCCTCTAGTAACTTTGTTCATAATGGTCTTCAATGTCAATTTTTTGTGAATGATTTTGAGAGCAATTAGGGGATCTTAATTGGTGAATCTTGAATAGATTGCTTAGTTGCACACTTATTCACTGTGCAGTACCTTTTTGATTCGGTGAAAGAGGTCACAGTCTTGAGATGTGGCCATACAATACACCGGGATTGTGCACGCGAAATGCACACCCATGCTCAGTGAGTCCACAACTTTAGATAGCTTTCCTATGTTTTCCCTTCACACATGGACTTCAGATTTGAAGGAGACACACTATATGCATGTGAGGCATCTCAGAAATAGGTGATCAAACCTCAATATTTAAAGGTCCTGCAGCATATCATGCTTCTTTGTTTGCAATAATTGTGTACCCATGGAAATCTGTAGTGTGTCTCTGACAAAGATATCCTCATGTGTACAATGCGGTTGTAGATACTGCTGCCCGATATGCTCCAAGTCCGTCTGTGACATGTCCAGTGTTTGGGAGCAGCTTGACCGAGAGATAGCATCAACTCAGATGCCTGAGTCCCACAATAACAAGCGGGTATGCATTTCAATAGCTCTCAGTATAAATCTACTTTTTATGTAGGCATGCATAACTCATCCATCTGTGTCTGCTCCTTTCATTTGGTGTGGACACTTTTGGTGTGAATGAGAAGAAACTGTAGTTTGGTCTTCAGTGAGGAATTGCAACTCCAATGGTTGTTTCAAGGAGAATGTGACCCGTCTCCATGCAAATTTAACTCTTGCTTGATATCTGCCAGGTATGGATATTGTGCAATGACTGTGGTGCTACAAATGAAGTTATGTACCATATAGTGGCACACAAGTGCACAAGTTGCAGCTCTTACAATACCCGTGTCACCAGGGGTGCACTGAACTCAACTAGTTCAACAAGCTCATCATCTTAATGATGATTCTTTCCCTAAGAAATCAATCTCAATCTTCCCTAGAAGCCAGTTCACCAAGAGGAGAAATTTTTGTGCTTGCAACCCTCCCCATCACACTTCAAAAGAACATTGAGAAGTCAATGAGGAAGAGGTGGACACAATTTACCTTCAGATATGTCTGCTTGTTCTGACCACTATTATGCAGGTGTTATAGATAAAAAGCTCAAGATGCAGTGTCTTGCATTTTAGTTGAAGACTTGAAGTTAGATGGGTCAGAAGGAAACTCATTAATCTTTTTCAACTTTGGGATGTATCAATTCCCCTTTTTTCTTATGGATTTAGGGACTGTGTTCACAAGATGTGTGTCACAGGTACCCTGACATCCTTCACTCATGACCTCTTATTTCTTTTGATGATTGTTTTCTCTAATGATAGAGCATGGTGACTGATTTCAGTGTTATATGAATAGGCTGCATAAATTCTAGTCTCCTTCATATGGGTTTTCTCTCTTTCGTGTATGTTTATCATGAACGTGTGGAGCCTGAAATCACATAGAGCAACCTTGTGCACTCAGCCTGCTGCACTATTGAATGATTGTTGTTCTGAAGAGACACAGCAGATGCAAAAGAATGCAGGTGTAACAAGGACTGCAAGCTGGAGAAGGGAACTCAAGTTGGATATCAATCCTGTCAGCTGGTCACAATGAAATGGTTCTCACAGGACCCAGTGAGGATTTGTCTCAAGAAGGGCAGACCTCAATTTCTGAGCTGCAGAAGAAGATGGCAAGAGAGGGGTATCTCCATGAAAGGTCAGAAAATAGTGACCATGAATTAGATTTTCTTTTGAGAGCTTTGTAAGACTGTCGTTGTGGCACAAGACTCTGTGGGATTGTTGTGCCTGAGAGGCTCCTGTTTTGTATGGCCAGTAATAATGCAAGCACACCAAGAGGGCATTAGAACCTCCATGAGCCTGCAATCACAACTGTAGCAGAGTTCCCTGCTCAGTACAATTTTTCTGCTCTATTGACCTACAGTTTTGCTGAGACAATCTCTGCATAGAAGAACAGCTGTTGTATCAATGAGCGCCTTGCAAACTATTTATGGAAATTTCTGACATGGAATGCAATTTTAAAATCAGCCAGTGAAAGAATCTTGTTGCCCTGGGTATTGCAGATAATTTGGCGAAGACATTTTGCAAGAGATGGGACAAGATCACAGTTTTATAGGTATGGGTCCTAAACCATGTCCTTATACCAAAGGTGTCTGGTGTTGTCCATGGAATCAATTGGAAAATGACATGAATCTAAAGCCCATGCTGGTCCCTTTCTTGTGTCTGGAGTGACCACAGTGAACCAGCTGCCAAATTCTGTGGGTTTGCAAATGTCTTGACCTTTGATGCTAAAAATCAATGTATAAAAGATTGCTGCCTAAACTTCCTATTTATTACCTTTCACTTTTTAGGTCCTTTTTCCACCCAATCCCAAACCTTAATCAATTGATCCCATTGTTAGATATGATTTTTGTGACTCCTTTTTAAGTTGTGAGGATCTTCATCATTTATATTCTCAAACCATCACAAAGGCTTCTTCAAAGGAACATGAATACTTTTATGCATATTGTCTTCCATTATTAAAGTTCAAAAGTAATAATATTTAAATATTTTTTTCTTTTTGGATATTAAAGCTTAGAATTCTTTTCTTTTCTCCCTTTTTTTGTCATCATATATCTTTTTCTTTAATTTTTTTTTTCCCCCTTCACTTTGTGGTATTTTCACCAAAAATAATAAAGAGAAACAAGAAAGCAAAGGTAATGGCTTTCAATTTTTTACACCTAAGGGCATCACAAGGCTAAGATGTTGGACCACCACCAAAGAAAAAGGTGGGTCAAATTAACACATGTGAGGTGATGTGATAATTGATTAATCACACATTAAAGCATTCCATTTGATTTGTTGGGGGGGGGCGGGGGGGGTGGTGTTGGCAAAGAGGGTTGTGTGTATGCACATTCATGCTTAAGTGAAATGGGTTGATTTTTTTTGCACATGAGGGTTGTATAGATCATGCATTCACACTCAAAGTCAATTTTTTAATACATGAAATGGATAGGTTTACCCCCATACATTTACATGAAAGGGGTTTAATTTGTTACATGTTAAATGCAAAGGACGGTTGCATTACACATGTGTGCTGGTTATTATTTTAACAAAATGTGATTTCCATGTTTTGTAACCATACTACCTAAAATTGATTTTTTTTCAATGTAAAATAATTTCCAAAATGATGAATTTTTATAAACGAAAATTATCATCTCACCTTATTATATTTTGCAAGAGTATTTAGAATAATCAATTTCACTAAGTTACTATAAGAAATTCAAAATTTAAAGGAGTCGTTTTATAATTACACTTTATTGTTGAAATCTTGAAACATTCAATTTTTGGGCCTATCAAACCTTTTTGTTGAAATATTAATATTTTGAAAAACTTTATTAATTACTAATCATAAGTGTATGATATATTAAATGAATATATGTTAAAATGTGTGCGAGAAGTTTGGGGTGCGTTATTTGTAAACACTTTCACAATAGTTTCAAAATTAAAATTACACATGATATCCAATGTGAATTGAATGAATTGGTTTCAAAGGGGTGATTAATGTGATTGTGTGGGTTATATTCATTTATTCATATTGAAGTAAACCATTGAAACTTTACAAAGAATATTATAAAAAAGATGCAATTATTAATTTTTTAATTTTTTCGTCTTAATAGTGAAAATATAATAATAATAAAAGGTGGATTCATTGGGGGTGAGAAATGTGGTGATGTGTGTTAACATGTTCATTAATTTATGATGAATTAACTATTGAAGTTATAAGGAATATTATGGAAAACATGGAATCTTTTCTTATATTAACGTTACATACATATATATATAACTTTGAATGCATTATATATTTTAACAACCACCTTTGTTGTAACCATTACTTAAATTTGTAAGTTTTATGATTTCAAAATGAATGCATTGTCAAGATCTTGTAAAAAAATTGCATGGAGATTTTTACTATGTATTATATTCTTAGAATACAAACTAAGAAATAACAATGACAAAAATATGAGATGCAAAACAACAATGTGTTTATAATAGATCTTTTCATTCTTTAACAAAATCCTAAAAGTTCTTGAAATTTTTATTTATGACATATTTATGGAAATGTTTTTAAATACAACTTTCACATAATAATACAATGCAAATTTTTTTGGGGACACAAAATTTTATTTTATTTTTTGTAACTTGCAAATCAAATAAAACAAACCTCAAATAGTTTCCCTAGTCCCCTTGTTCCCATAGTCTTCTAGTGTCACAAGGTGGAAAAAAACTCCAAAAAAACCGTCTTAAATGACCACTATAGTGCACTAGTTATCCCCACAAAAGGGATCTATTATATAACCCCATCTAATTTGGTGGTCGTTTAAATCTTTTTTTCACAAATTAACTTAACATTCCCTTTTCACATTAATTCCATTCACTACTCCAACCAAGATGCAAAAAATAACCACATCAAAGAGTGCTTATATTGTGTTTACATTTTTTTCAAAAATAACTTTACATTCTTTTGGAAAATGACAAGGTATAGGTCAAGAAACATGATAGGAATGCAAATGAACGTAGGTAGGACTTAAGAGGTGTAAGTTGTAAATTTTGTATAAAATTAAGAAGTTGTTAATTTTATACTAATGATGCATAGGCAAGAGCACAAAAGGGAAGGAAGAAAAGGAATAAGGGAGAAAAAACAAAGAATAAAGAAGAGGAAAAGTTTTTAAAGGAGAGGACCTTCTTGTGTTTGTGGTTGGGTGGAAAATCATGTTGATGTAAAATCATTTTTGGAAAAAATGTAAGGCAATGTAAATGCTCTTTGATATAGATGTTTTTGCATCTTAGTTGAATAAGTGAACATAGACAATGAAAAAAAGGAGTGTTAAGTTAGTTCATTAGAAAAATATATAAATGGCCATCAAAATGGACTAGGTTGTATAAATGGCCTTTATGTGGGTATAACCAGTCCACTTAAATGGTCATTTAGGGGGTCTTTTTGGGATTGTTTTTCCTTTTTATGACACTAGAAGATTATGGGAACTAGGTGACTAGAGAAACAATTTGAAGTGTATATTATTTGGTATCAAAGCAAGGTTCCAACCTAGAAGCAATAGGGTATGAACGCTATGAATGAGGACTCTACACATAGGTGGTGTGAAACAACACTTCAAGCTATGCATATGCCAAATAATCGATAAAAAGGTGCCCATCAAATTATTGAGGTTTTGATATTGTTCTCAAGGACCCCAAGGGTAACATTTGTGATTTTAAAACTTGAGGATTTGGTGAAAGTGCTTATTATTGGGAGTAATTGGTGGTGCCAAACATTGACATCACGGTTGTTGACATCTAGTGGTCATGGCAAAAGTGCAAAATGAAAATTGAAACAACACAAAGGAGTTCCAAAAAATGATGCACCTTTCGAAATTTCATGGTCGTCATAATATCCTTACATCCAAAGTATCATCATTCCTTGGGACTCTAGAGGAGTTTTTTAATGAAGATTATGCAAATGCTAACAACATTTGTGTTACATTTCTCCAAATGCAAGGGAAAACCAAATAATAGTGGATTCAAATGAAGGAAAGGCTCGAAGGAATAACTATTTGGGCAAAGTTCCAATGGGTTTTCATGGAGTTATACTTACCATAGGACTATGTTCATTAAATGAAATTAGGTTTATAGGTCTAACCCAAAGTCATATGATTGTCTTGAAATATAAGTTAAAATTTGATGAGCATACCTCCTATTTTTTGACATTAAAAAAATTAGACCAAATTAATTTCTTCATGAATGAATTGGACAAGTCCATTAAATTCATCATCCAAAGTCATGAATTAACAATGAAAACCAAAGTCTATCGAAAGGTTATCACTTGGAGGGTCAGCATAAGGCCTGCGAATAAGGTATGGCTTTAGTGGGAATTTCAAGAATTGGTGAAGGGGGTCATTCCAATCAATTAGTTTTGGAAGGGGCAAGATGAAGCAAGATTGGAAAAGGCCAGATGGGGTTAAAAGATTTTCTAAGCCCTAATTTTAACCTACTATTTCATTGACCTTTTTGAAACACTTTTTTGAAAAGGAACATAATGAACATAAGAAGAATGACCTATGTTTCAACTGCCACCAAAAAGGGCACCAATCCCTTGATTGCCCCAAGAATTTCCATACTTGAGGTCAACGACAAGTGTTGTTATCAAGAGGTGAAAATTAAAGTACAAAGGGTGGAAATGTTTAACCTAAATGGTGATTTCATGCGTTAATTGAAATTTTCGGCTATCATGGTTAGTGGGGGTCAAATATAGTGTAATTGGAATGTAGTCAGTTTGGTTGGTCATATTCGTAATGAATTAACCATGATCCTAATTGATTAGGGAACTTTCATAATTTTCTATTACATGAAATGGTTGTCAAGTTTAATTTATGACAAATGAAGGCTAAGGTTAATACCATCCTACTCCCTAATCATGGTATTAAGATCACCAATATTAAAGTGCTAATCCAAACCCTAATGGTGATGGAAAGAGTCAAAACAATAGTGGATTTTGAAAGTTGGGATGGGGTGCCTTATGATGTGATTATTGGTATGGAGTGGTTGATGCAAATGGACGTTAAGGTCAATTGTTACAATTGTTTATGATTGAAACCTTCCTTGATGATTAATCCTTATATTTGACGAATATGAAAACACTTTCTAATTCTCCATTACTTTCAAGTATTTAAGTAAAAAAAGACTTAAGGACAAAGGATCAATGTTATTAAATAAACTTGTGCATGAAAACCTCAAGTGTGAATCATGAAATCAACACAATATTCATCAAGTCAAGAGCAATACTAAAAAATTTCAAATTTTTTTTGATATATTTCTTTAAAACTTGCTTGGATTACCCTTAAAAAAAGAAATTGACCACGTCATAGAATTAACCCCTAAGGGCTACCTTGGTTTCTTGCATCCCCTATTATTTGTTGGAAAATAATGAATTAAAAACCTAAATAAAATATTTCCTTGAAAAGGGGTATATTCAATCCAAGAAATGTCCATGGGGAACCTTTACATTGTTTAAAAAGAAAAAGGATGGCACACGAAAAATGTGTGTAAACTATCATTAGTTAAATAAGTTCATTATAAAAAAATAAATTTTTTAAACCCTATATTGATGATTTGTTTGATTACTTATGTGGAACACAAATATTCTTGAAAATCAATCTATGTCGATTTCACCAAATTTGGGTAAAACAAATGAATATTACAAAATAACCTTTCAAACCTAATTTGGGCACTGCAAATTTCTAGTCATGCCACTTGGCTTGACAAATGCCACAACTATGATATGTGTTCGATGAACACGTTGTTTAAAAAATACCTTGGAAAATTTGTCTTGGTATTTATGGACGACATATTGGTATATTCCAAATCATCAATGGAACATGAAGAATGATGCATCCTTAAATTCCTTAATAAATTCAACTATGAATCCAAGGTGAAAACATCAGAAAGATGAAGAGTTGGGGTACGTTCCATGGTTCGCAGCACTTCGAGGGTAGAAGGGCGTGTTGGAACTCCAAGATGGGGATTAAAATGAGTTATAAGCAGGTCAATTACTCACATGGACTTGCACAAATCACACAACAAGTTGGTTAGTGCATAATTGGAGCACTTTTGGTGCATGGACGAACCATGGGCAAACACGGACTCACAAGTGACGCGCTCCCAAGCTCCCTCATAGATTCAAATGTGAATTTGCAGTGAAAACAACGGAAGAGTAAGGAGTTGGGGCACACTCCTTGGCTCGCAACACTTTGGGGGTAAAAGGGCATGTTGGAGCTCCAAGATGGGACTAGGAATAATGACAAGCACTTAATCACTCACACGAACTTACACAAAACCAAACAACAAGTTGGTTAGTGCATAGTTGGGGCACTTTTGGTGCTAAAATGAGCCACGAGCAAACTCAAACTCACAAGACTCACCATGGTCCGGACTTGGGGGAAGCCACCACCTTCCCCTTTATAGTATATTTTGTGCCTCTCCATGAGGCCCACATCCAAATGGCATTTTGTTTCGGGACTCCCACGATTTTGGGGTCCCATAACTTTGTGTGCAGACCTCATATTGAAATGAAGTCTAAAGCAAAGTTGTAGCCCTCGTCAAGAGCTTTCCAACGGCATGTCGCACGCCACCTGCATGCAAGGAAATTGGGTTGATTCCTGACTTTTAGTGATTGAGAGTCAAACTGCCAATTTGACTCCCGGCCTTTTTTTTGGCCATAACTTGTGTTTCAAATGTCCAAATGGGTCATGCAAGCCCATTTTAAACATCTAAGTTTCAATATTTTTCTGATGATATAAAGAACTTTCAATCCAAGGGGTTTTGACCCTTGCATTCGCCCTTTAAAGATTTGGGAGCCCATTGGGACTCCAACTCCTAAAATGAGAGTTCACTTAGGAGTGTGAGGGTTTATTCCCTCACACTCATTTGCACTCCCAGGAGCATGAGATGTGACCCCCGAGATTCCCTCTTGGCCTGTAACATTGCAAGCCCTTACCTTGGTTGCAAGCCCAAGGCTAAGGTTATGACAACAAAACTCACCATGGCCCAGACTTGGGGGAAGCCACCAGCCTCCCCCTTATAATATTCTTTGTGTTTAGCCACAGGGCTAGCACCCAAATGTCAATTTGTCCCAAGACTTCCAAGTTGTGAATCCCAAAATTGGGACTCCAATGATTTTGGAGGCCCATAACTTTGTGTGAAAATCGTTGCTTGAGGTGAGGTCTAAAGCAAAGTTGTAGCCCTCATCGAGAGCTCATCAAGAGCTTTTCAACGGTATGTGACACGCACCCTGCAAGTAAGGAAATTAGGGCGATTCCCAACTTTTAATGGTCGGGAGTCAAATTGGCAATTTAATTCTCGACCCATGTTTTGGCCATAACTTATGTTTTAAGTATCCAAATGGATCATGCGAGCTCATTTTAAACATCTAAGTTTCAAAAGCTTTTCAATGGTATAAAAAAAATCTTGAATTCAATGAATTTTGACCCTTGCAATCACCCTTTGAAGATTCGGAAATTCGTCACGACTCCAACTCCCAAAATGGGAACCCATTTAGGTGTGTGTGAATTCATTCCCTCACACCCTCCTACACTTTCAGGAACATGAAATGTAACTCTCAAGCTTCATTTTTGGCCCACACCTTTGCAAGCCCTTGATTTGGTCGCAACAAATTTCTAGTCATGCCATTTGGTTTGACTAATGTCCCAAGTATGATATGTGTTTGATGAACATGTTATTAAAAAAATACCTTAGAAAATTTGTCTTGGTATTTATGGACGACATATTGGTACATTCCAAATCATTAGTGGAACATGAAAAACACCTATAACAAATGTTACAAATATTAAGAGAAAATAAGTCATATGCGAGGTGGAGTAAATGTGAGTTTTTTTCATCCCAAATGGAATATTTGGAATTTATTGTATGTTAGGATGACTTGTTAATTGACCCTAAATAGATATAAATCCATGGTCAATTTGCCCACCCCAAGACTTGAAGGGATATTTGAAACCTTGGAGGTTTTCATAGAAGGTTTATTAAATCATTATCTAAAGTTTCAGCCCCGTTAATTGAATAATTAAAAAAGAATGTTGAAATTAAATGGATTCCAATGTGTGGAGATAATTTTAATATATTTAAAAAGGCCTTCACATAGGCACCTATTTTGAAATTAATGGATTATATGAAAGATGAGTTAATCTTATGTATAAACTTAAGTGAAGAGGATGTTGGGGTTATTTTAATACAAGTAGACCATGTTGTGGCCTATGAATTAAAAAAACAAAAATTTGATGAACATAATTATCTAACAACTATTGAAAATTATTCATGTTTAAAGTTTAAAGGCATATATTTTGGGAAGGCATTTTAAGATTGAAACAAACCATGCCAACCTAACATTCCTAACTACACAACCAACATTGAATCATAGGCAATGTTGGTGCAGAATTATTCCAAGAATTTTTTTTTAACATAAAATGTGTCAAAAGAAAGGAAAATGTAGTTGTGGATGCTTTATTTAAAAGCAAATGGACTAATGCCATTTCCATCATTATCAATGGCCTCATAGAAAAAATAAAGGGAAAATATGTTACTAATTTTTCTTTTAATGCACCTTTTTAAGCCCTAACCCAAAGGGAAAAATCCTTATGAAAGTTGGGCAAGTATTTAACTTATGTGTTAAAGGATGGGTTATTATACTATGATGGCCACCTATGTATCCTTGAGAACACAAATTAGAATTTGACAATTTTATACAACTACCACAATATCCCTATTGTAAGTTATTTGGAATTTCAAAAAATTTATATCACAATTTTGAATTTTTTTTGGCCCAAAATGAAAAGGGATATTCGTGAGTATGTGGAAATGTGTTTGATCCATGTTAAATATCAAAGATTGAACAAACAAAAAATTCATGGGTTGTTTTAGCCATTAGTTATACCAATCACAAAATCACAATCCACAAATATGGATTTTATTGTGGGCCTACCTAAGACAAGGAATGATCATAATGCCATATTTGTGATAGTAGATCACTTGTTAAAACAAGCCCATTTTTTTTTCACAAAAATGACAACTATAGTTAAAGAAATAACCCAATTGTTTATAAAAGAGTTATATAGACTTCATGGGTCCAAACGACATATAACAAGCCATGTGTTTACTTTGTAGTTAGGACTATTGTCCTTTTTAGGGTCCTTTCTCCCAAAAAACATGTTTTCTTGAAGAGGAATTTTTAAATGATTTTTTTAAAAACTTTTTATATACTGTATTTATAGTTGCCCCAATATTTCATATGTTTTTTTACAATCAAATTTGGAGAAATAATTTTTTTTGAAAATGCACAAATTTTGCCAGATTTTGTGTTTCATTTTGAAAAATTTTCATAATTTGAAATCATACCAAAACATGTTAACACTTTCAAGTTTAATTTTTTATTTTATAAATTACAAGTTTTCTTTAAACAACATATACATTGCATCACATTTACATGTCAAAAGGATTCATGAATGTTTTGTAAACCTTAATTTTTGATAAACACAAAAAATTTAAAATATGAAAACTTGAGTGATTTTTAGATGTGTCTAATAGTACCCTATTATTATTAAAAAACTAAGGATGAACTAAAATTGTATTACGAAAATTAAAAGACCCTTTATGAAAGTAATGTCATTGAATGAAACTGTTAAACATCCTTTATTCAAACTAAACTTTGATACTGGAATTTTTAAAAATTCATTTTAGATTTTTCAACATCCAAATTATTCAATAAACACAACTTTCCATGATTCACATGCCATTAAAGTGGCACCACATAGACAAATGTAACAAAAATTGCAGAAAAGTTAACATTTTCACATCAATTTTGGCTCATTTGAACTCATCCACATCCTCATGGGCTACCTAAAGAAATTTGTATATATTAGGGATTCAAAAATATATTTTTTCAATGATGCCACTTGAAAAAAGGAGGAATAACTCCTTAAGAATTTTCCCAAGTTTAAAGGTATTGAGAACAATACCCAATTCTTTGAATGGTGGGCAAAACAATCTTCTAGTGTAAGTTGTAAATTTTGTATAGAATACAAAAGTTGCTAATTTTATACTAATGATGCACAAGAAGGAGGTAAGAAGAGGAACAAGGGAGAGAAGATAGGTTAGAGAGGAGGAAAAAACTTGTAAAACAAAAATCTTTATGCTCGTGGTTGAGCGAAAAACTATTTTGATGTAAAGTTATTTCGGAAAGAATGTAAGCATGATGTAAGCATTCTTTGATGTGATTGTTTTTGCATCTTGATTGAAGCAATGATTAGAGACAATGAAAAAAGGGAGTGTTAAGTTAGTTGGTTAAAAAAAGATATATATGACCACCGAAGTGAATTAGGTTCTATAAATAACCTTTGTGTAGGGATAACCAATCCACTAAAGTGGTTATTTAGGAAGGTTTTTTTGGGAGTATTTTTCCTCATGACACTGGAAGACTATGGGAATCGAGTGATTGCAGAAACTATTTGAAATGTGTATTATTTACCCCTTTTCCTTTTTAACAACAAAATTTCATAAAATTGTAAAGTATAAAGTAGATATAAATGCATGATCCATTGCAAGAATCATTATTACTAACTAAAATAAATAAATATTCGTTGATCCTAATAAAATTGTGTAATTTCCCCTTAGTGGGAATTATTAATATTAAATTAATTCAAGAATTTGGGGATATTTAACACCTCAATGTTCTTTTTATGAATTTTTGTTTATAGCCAAATGTTGATTATCCATAAAAAATTGTAAAAAACAGTGGCTATCATCTTTAGGGAATATTTAGTCAAATTTGGCTATAAACCAAATATGAAACATAAATCTTTAACATTCTTTTCTATGTTTTTTGCTAGACATTAAAAACCACTTCTAGAAATATGGTGATTTTTACTATTTGTTTTACCTCTCGCAATTGAAAACCTCCATAATCACTTAAAATTTCAAATTTTTGAATTCAAATTTCTCTTTTTGGTGAAAAGAAGCTGACATTCTAACTTTTAACAAAAAATTAAAAATTAAAAAAAATAAAATTCTAGAAAATAAAAAAGGGAGAAGTTAGCTAATAACTTGTTGATATTTAGTGATAAGACAATTAATTTGATTTGACTTATGGGTGATGTGTGTGAAATTGATGGAATGAAAACAGGCCCACATGTTGTGACTTTTGACCATTGCTATAGTTGCCACTCTTTTTTTTTGTTATGGTGGTGGGTAGGGGGGATAGGGAGGTGTTCATGATTTTAATAATATTATCTTGGAATGATCAATTATGTTGTGCCATGTCAACTTGATTACTGAACATTCATTTTTTATAAAAGCTTTGGGAAATTGGCAATAATGGTTCCTAATAAAAATAATGTACCCTTTTTTTTCCTAAAAAATTATCATTGAATTGAAAATGCGTACAATAATTTAAATAATTTTATTTAAAAATTTATTAAACAACAAACATGCCTTTTAAAAAAACTTGTGTTATTGGTTTGACCTTTTGGAATGCAAAGTTCTATTGTTTTAATGGTCCTATATATATATATATATAATGTAAAATGAGTATGGACTTATAAGAATTATTTATAAAATAATGTCCTATTAAGTAATTATATTGAATGAATTTCACACACACTCAATACACACAACACAAATGAATGAAACATGTTTTGGGTTTAAATCACCCATACATTTAAAGCTTGTTTGTTATTGAATCATATTCAAAAGTGAATGCATCACATGTGTTTAAAAACCTTGTTTTATAGGGTTCATTTAATAAATTCATAATGAACATTTTCAAAATTAAAAAAATACATAAAATATAGGATGGTTGTAACTTAGGATGGCTCATTTTCAATAGATACATTATTCCCTAAAAGTCCATATGATATTGTTAAAATGATAGTTTATTATAATATCATTGGTTAAATGAAAAATTACATATGATTAATGAACTGAAAAACTCATATAAAATTAATCATTTAAGTGATTTTATAACATACATGTTTTTAAAAAATTGAAATCCATAAAAAAATGATTATGATACGAACTTATGAAAATATGAACCATTACAAGCCACTTAAAAGTTCATAACTTTTTTTTGGTTAAGGTTTTTCAAACAATTTTTTTGCATCTATGTTTTTATTGTTTTAATATATCATATATTAAATGCTTATAAAATATCTCAAACAAAAACTGTACACAAAAATGCATGTATAAAATAACAAATGAAAAATCAATGAAGATTTTTTGATTTCAAATGTCCATTATTATATATTTGGTGCATATATGTTATATATATTTTAATATATGTGTTTTTTTTTCAAATTTACAATCTAAATACAATCACAAATTTGGCATATTGTTAATTTATAGAATGTTAGTAAAAACATGTGAATGCACAACATTCCATGAGAATTTGCATTATGACACAAAAAATGAATCACCTTGCTTTCCAATCACCCTATTATGCATCAAAAGTTTATTGCACATATGTTTCCACCCATGGAGGAAAATAAAAGACAAGTTTTAGTTTGAGGAAGATGAACAAAACATTTCATTATGGATAATAAATATCATTTTTTACAATCGAAAGAATTTTTTTAAAATATTAAACTTTGAAGGTGAATTAATTGGGGGGAGTCAATAAAATACTTTGCAAAACAAAATAATAAAAGGATTCAATCATAATATAATGACCCATGGAAATGATAATAATACGGTTTGTGGATAGAAAAGTGGGTATGTAAAGGAAATAAATAATATTACCTATGGGCCCTACCTATGACATCCTTTAAATTCTTCCTTTTTTTTTCCCTTATTCTTTTGTACATTTCTTTAATATGTGGTGTGTTTATAAATAAAGTTTTGCAAGGTTTTCTCTCAAAAAGGTGACATTCAAGGGTGCACATTTGTTTCTATTTTGCAACTAGGGGTCCAAGGAGGTGCTTCTATTGAGGGCATGCGCAATGTTCCAAAATAATTGTTAATGGGTCAATCAGCATGGCACCTTTAAAATTTTAACAAATAAAAGTTGTGAGAGCATTATCTAATTAATATGAATCACACTATATCACTAACCCTGTGATTTTTGTCCCGGCCATTAACCTAGGCCTAAAATGGTGACCAATAGTGTTGGGAAGAGAAATGGGAAGCTCTACATGCGTTAAGGTGCCCTGATTTTTTTCCATTTGGGTTTTGGGTGGGGGGTGGAGAAGTGTTTTTTTTTTTTTTTCATTTTCCCTTGTTCTCAATGAGTTCTCATCACTTTCTCAAATTTGTTCCCCATGTTCGTGATATGTTCATCAACATGTTCCAAATATCACCTTTTTTTTATTTAATCCCATAAAGGCTTTGGCAAATGTTGTCTTCCTCTCACCCATATAGATGGGCCAAAGGGGGAGAAGCACTACCCATCTTTTACTTTGGGGATTGTTGCATGTGTACACTCTTAAAGTGTTTTTTTTTTCATTTCTCTCTCACTCCAAAGTGGAATGAAAATTTCATTTTCGAGGATTATTTGAAAAGTTTATTCCAAAAAAAATGAAACTTCATAGAGTCCCCAAAGTAAAGGTTATGCCTACATGTACAGAATTTCTCCCCTTTGGCCCAAGTACGTAGGTGAAAGGAGGACAACACTTGCCAAAGCATATGGGATAGAAGTGAGGTGCTATTGGGAACTCTTTGGGGGGAACATGTCAGGAACTTGAGAACTCTTTGCTTTCTTAGGATATTTCTTTCTTAGCCCTCATTGGTTGAACAAGATCACTTTTTCTCATTCTATCCTGAAATGGGCAAGGATAAACCCTAAACCCTAAAAGAGAACTGCATCGGTTGCAAGATCCGATGTTCTTGTTGTTGTTCTGCTTCTGCTCTAAAATCCTCCTTGTCCTCCTCCCTTTACTTTCTTTTCCTCAAGATGCTCCAAGTGTTTCCAGCAGCAAATGGCACTGAAATAGGCCAGCGAGGATCATACTCTCCACTTGGGCTCAGCCATGCTGCTGCTCTTCTTGTGATGAATTCTCAGATGACAAGAGTACTAATCTCGTAATACCCAAGTATTCTTCAGAGGTTTCAAAAGCCTTCCTTCATTCTTTTTGGTTTTAGGAATGTCTCAAGGGATCATCACCCCCATGATTCTCTCTTCTTCTTCTTCTAAGCTGCTAGTTCTTAGAAGAAGAAGATTGTGTGCAAAAAATGCACATGGGTGGTGTGGTGGAGAAAGATCTCCAACGAACTTGGGCAAAAAATCACAATTGGTGGGCTATAATACAGGGAAGAGCTTGTTGTGTACGGAAACCCACGTCCCAGTTTATGTGCAGGGAAGCCGCTGTAAGGAATCCCGTGTTCATGTCGACTACATGGGGAGAAGGTTTTCGAGGATGATGATGGGTGAGGAGGAAGGAAACCCTGTTGTGGGTTATGCACAGGGAAGAAGACGAAGTTGTTGTTCTTCTTCAAGGCGAAGAATTTGGGATAGAAACAGAAACAGGTGTTGGAGTGGGAGGTCTACAATGACACTCATAGGACCAGAATGTGGGCACTTGTTATTCTGCACATTGAGTGCATGTGCAGCATTAGCTCAGGTAAAAGAAAAGAAAAATTCTTCTCCCTTTAGGGTTTAGGGCTTTTAGGGTTTCAATCAGCGATTATATGGAATCCTGAGTACAAAACAGGACTGATCTATGTTGTTGGTCAAGGTGATGGGCGAGCAAGCAGTGCATGTTAGTTTGAAGAACACGAACAGCTCTGTTGCTATCTGGAGCTCATCAAATGCATCATAAGAGACAGAGAGAGAATTTGGTACTGGAAAAATGCAACAAGTTTGAAGAGAGATAGCAAACAAAAGAATGTGACTTCCAAGTTTTTGATTCATTGCTGATGGTGGCAGGTGTTAGAGACCAGAACTGAATTTGGAGCCCGAGTGTCAGCTCCACTACTTGCCATGGGTACTGGGTTACTTCTCTCTGGATGCCGAATTGTTCCACCCACTGCACCTGTATATGACTTGGTATGCCTCTTCAAATGTCCCCTCCTTCCCAAATCGAAAGTCCCCTCCCCTGTGAAGAAAGATCAGCTTTATGTTTTGGGTCACATACTAGATCATGCCTGCCTGTATGTAGAAATAGTAGATCATGAACTCTTGGATGATTTGCCTTAATTCAATGGTCAGAGTACACAACCCAACTCTTTGACCTCACTAAACTTCCCAGATGTTTTGTACCCACTTCCAATTTATTTGGTAGTCCCTTCCAGCAGTCAATTTTTCCTCTAATAGATTTCTTGAAAGAAGCCACCAAGTTTTCTCTTCATCAAATTAAATTTGCAGAAACACAAGCTTGTCATTCGGTGGGTATACTTTCTGAGATCATTTGAGCAACAGATATCTTGTGATGACATCAGAACCCACAAAGGGAGATGGTGACCTAGCTACTGTGGAAAAAGGGTAGAAAAATGTGTTTTTCCAAGTAGGTTCAGATTGGGTGAAAGATGACTGACAAGGGAGAGTACAGGCAGGTTTTTGCTCTGGGGATGCCAATGGCAGTGTCCCTCTGTCTTCTTGAGACTGATGTCATGCAAGCATTCACAGATGCAGGTCCTCCCTATACGTTTCCCTTTTGTATGATGAAGTACCCATCTTGTGCAGTTCTATGTTTGTCTTACACTCTGTCACCTTCCATGAAGATCAATTTTCATTGCATTTAAGGTCTGGGTCCAACTCCACTCATCTGTCCAGATGTTGGGAACATCACTGTACAAATGTCAAGAGGATTTGAACATATGCAACATCAAGAATCTTGGGGCTGGTACATGAGCTTTGGAAGAGAATATATATGTGTTATGTGCAGGTTCAACATTGAAAGCCTTTTGGTTTGGAGCCATTGGAACTGTTATGGGAGCAGTTGTAGCTTTTGGTGCAGTTGGGCATTTCTTAGGCCCAAATGGCTGGAAGGTAATCTAACTCTAGCTCCCTGATGTGATCATTTAGTCCTTGCAGCAAATGATTTCAACGTTCGATGATGATCCGCACTCATTAGAGTTTCTTGCTTGAGTGTCCTGGCAACTTGAAATTGTGATTTGTTGCCTGGGCACACAGTTGGAAATCCTCTTTTTTCAACATCATCGGGATTGTTGGCTCCAGATTGTTCTTGGTTTCTGGTTTTGACCCAAACTGTTGTTACAGGTTATGTGGGCTCCGTCAGTGTGTGTGTGTGTGTGTGTGTGTCTGTAATCACATTTGTACTTTGGGGTTCAGATTGCATCATCGCTGTGTGCAAGCTATGTTGGGGGTTCTGTCAACTATGCTGCCACTGCACAGGTGCTCCTCATTTCAAAATCTGTTTGTTAACTATGTATCCTGGTTATCACAATTTCAATTTGCTATATATTTTGACAGAAGTTGCTTGAGAGGGGATGGATGCATTGGCCCAATGTATGGGCAGAGAGTTTCCGAAAAGCTATGTCCAGAACCCCTAGGATTGATAGATCCTATTTGTCATTTTTTCTAGGCACTTGGTTTGAACTCGCCAAGCATGCTTGCAGCTGGCATGGCAGCTGATAATCTGGCCATGGCTGTCTACTTTGGGGTCATCATGTCAATCCATGTTGATCGAACAGGATTCACCTCTACCTTCCCTGGAGGCGGAGGTAATCCATCATCCTACTACTTTCCTTCCACTATTTCTTTGTGGGAAAAACCTCTGTCACTTTGCTCTCTGCTGCATTCGTTCATGAGAACATCACTCTCTGGACCACATTGTGGGGTTGACTCTAGTTCTTGTGTTGAAGATGACAAGGCAACTGAAATGGAGGTGATTCCAACAGTGGAAACCTTGTCAGTGTCAATGGCAGCTGCAGCTGCAGCATGCATGATTGGCAATGGGCTGGCTGCTGTCCTTCCCTCTCCCTTTGCAGGTTAGTCTAAGGAAGATATGCTCTCAAACATTCAACTGCCTTAAACTTTGAACCCTACAAATGGACTGCCTAAATGGAGTTGTTGTGCCTTGAGAAAAGGTCTTGGTTTTGTATAAAATTTCAGTGTCTGGTGCTGAGTTAATAATGAATTTTGTGTGGATTGTAAAATTCAGGCTCGGGCTTGGCAATGATGGCAGTGGTGGCATCTCTAATCTCTACAGCGGTAGCATTTGTCTCTGGCAGCAAACAGAATGGATCCACTATTCCCATGTTTGCAGGTTCCCAGTCTCTTGGGGGAGTTTTTATGCTTCTTTTTTTCTCTGTAGTAAGTACTACAGATACATAACTGTTTGTGTGAACTCTTGAAATTTAGGCTACATTTAGGATGCATTGATTGGTATTTGTGCAACCCACATGAGGAAGAAGAAGTGTTATTCTCCCCTGAAATTGCTCTAATTGTTTTTACACAACCATGGCTCTCTTCTTTTATGGGATGTAGGTGGGTGCTTCAACCTCTGTTCAGGAAGCAGTGGCAGGGGGTTGGCCTCTCTTTATCTTCATCCTCATTCTTTTTGTGGTATGGACTCAGTTTACTTTTGGATAAGATGAGATTCAAAATTGTGTGCCTTTCTTTTTCCTGCTGTTTTTCATTTGTGGGTATGTGGGGAAAAACACTAAACCTTTGTGTGTACGTGTGCGTCTGTCTTTTTCTTCCTCAGATTCATCTCTTGGTTACATTGTCACTTGGCATTTGGTTTAAGCTTCCCCTGCACATGGTATGTATATTTGCCATGTCCACCACAAGTTGCAACAAATTTCTCCCAGCTAAAATTGTCTAGCTCTGCAAAACACAAAAGGAGATGAAAGGTGGTTATCATGGACAACAGTAATCTGATTACCAAGTGTGTAAAATTGTCCTAGAAGGGTGTCTTGAGTTTTCATACCACCCAAGAACAAAATGTTTTTGCATGCAACAACTGTCCAATAAGCAGCAGCAGTAAAGTCATCAAGCATCAATGGGTTTCAAGACACTGATTGATTTGATTTTTTCAGTTATTGGTGGCATCAAATGCCAATATTGGAGGCCCAGCAACAGCAGCAGCCATGGCAAGTGCAAGACGGTGGCCTGAAATGGTACTGTATTCTATCATTCCCTTGCTACATACACTACTGCCAATTCTGTCCTTTCCCACTTAGCTATGGTCATTTACACCAGGGAATGCATCACTTGGGCATATATTTTGTCTTGAGTTTGTCCCTAGGGCTTGGCCTTTTGGCCTGACCCTAATGACTCATCAGGAGCCAGAATGTGCCCTAGGGAGCATGGTCATTGGTTGTATAGGTCATTGGTCACAGCCTCTAAAGCCGAGGGAAACCTGATTTGTTTCATAGGTGTGTGATAGTCTTTGTAATTTGCCAAATGGGTATATGGAATTGGAGTGCATTAGACTTTGAAGTGGTGCTGCCTCTGACAACAATTGTTGCTCTTTGTTATAGGTGCGACCTGCGTTATTGGTGGGTACATTAGGATACACAATTGGCACAGCTGTTGGGTGCACTGTTGGTTTGCAATTCTTATTACCTATGGTAAGGAAGTCTCTGCTGCTTGTTTTTTGAGGGAGCTTTTTTGGGGTGACCGACAGTCTCTCCCTCAGAAGGACACGAAAGCAGGGCCAGTAAGAAATCTGTCGTGAGTACCTAGTAGCATAATTGGAAGTTCATTGGAGGGTACGTTTTTACCTGCAATTCTCCCTCTTGATGTCATTTGTTTTAGGTCTCAGTACTTCATGAAGATATGAATAAATTTGTGTATGTTTTTAAGGTCTTAGGGTTGGTGGTTTCGTAAGATCTGTTATTGGCCTTGGTATTGGAAGGCAGCAATACTTTGAGGTTGATACTCCACTTCATCTGGTGTGAGTTTGGTGTGCCCTATTTCTCTCCCGTTGGTACAAGTCCAATATGAGTTTTGGAATTTCATTGCGAAATATAAAGGCCATCAATGATGGACACAAGTTTGTGAAAGGAGTGAACGAATGAACATGTCCAAAGGATAAAGCACAAGCAATTGTGGTACCCAAACTCTCTCTTCCTGATGTCTCCATCCCATTTCCCATATGAATTCTTAGGACGTAGAAAGGGACCATCTCTCTTGCTTCATGAGGTGGACATTCACATCCATACATCCTCCTCCATGATACGATGCCAAAAGCCGATGTGACTCTATTGTTGACACCATTTGTTAAGAAGGGGAAAACTTTTATATTTTGGAAAATCTTGCTCCTTCTTTGGTAGTGAATGGACTATTGATACGCCTTGTGTCATTTTTTTTCCATTTTTTTTCTTGTGATGCTCATCGGGTATCATGGGAAAATTTATGAAAATAACAAGATTTGTGATGTGAGCAGGGTGTTCCCATTTAATAAATGCCCCTCGGCTCTACCTTGGGGGGTGCTTATTTTGGGAACACCTAGCTCCTTGGGCATTACCCTAAACATAAAATATAGTATTTTGGATTAAAAAAAGAAAAATTGAAAAAATTGCACCATTTTCTCCATGAAAAATCCATCATGTAAGTTCAAATCTTTTTTTAAAAATCAAAATTTAGCAAAATTGTTTTTTTGTCAAAATCTCACTTAGCGTTGCTTAAATTGTTGTCTTAATGAGTAGGTGGCAATGACGTGTAAAGGCTCTCCCTATATTTGACTTCATTAAATGAAGCTAGAAAAGCAAATGGTTTCATGGCAACACGCCCTAAAACAACAACACCTTGTTTGCTATGTTTTACTTGTGTCTTATGTTTCCTAATGTCAAAACAACTCATGAAAATAAATGGAACATGTCCTAGAAATGAGAATTTAAACTTTGGACTCATTCACAAACATAACCAAACTTTTTTTGACACATCCAAAAATTTAAATTATTTCTTATTGTTTGTCAATGACAAATATCAATAGTATTAGATTGATAGATTATCATAAGATTTTGTCTTGCTAGATGTAGGTGAACTATGTTCTTTTGTACCTTTGTAAATTTTTAAGTTATTTAATTTTAGGGTATTAAAAAAACATGAATTAAGACAATTTGCATCATGCTTTCATCATTATTAAAAGTAAGCTTTAATTTTTTTAAATTCATATTCTTGTTATTGAAAATTTTCAATGTTTTATTTACTTCCATTTGATTAATCATGCATGCTTGTATGATTTGTTAAAGTATGCAATATATGCAAAGATGTCAATAATATGAGTTTACATCATTTGTGGTTTGATTTTCTCAATGTGTTAAAAACATGATAAATCTCAAATAATTGTGTGCCAATTGTTATATATTTGAATGAAATCCAAATGCATTCCTCTCCATTTTGACATGTCCCAAAATCGAAGTTTTTAAAACATGCCTAATGTTTTCCAAACACCTTTGTGTACAATTTTTACACATCCCAAAACCAAAGTTTGACAAAGAGGCATGTCTCAGGGACTTGAATTTTGTTGAGGCACAAGTCCAAAAGCCGAAGTATTTACTTGTGTAAAAACAACCCTACTATGGGACCACTAATGTCAAGGTTGAAGATCATGTTGTTCTCTTGACAACATTAGGTACATGACATAATCTTTGGTTAACGATTAGACATTCATATCGGTCATTGAAGTGTGTTTTTTGCAATATGATTTTTTCTAAAATCTTGAATCTACCATCCCAAACCTTAATGGTATGAATGGTCTTGCCATTTGCCCATTAGGTTGGGTGTATTGCCTAGCTTGCCCTACGTGTATTACTTAGTGCCTTAATTAACATAATGGGTAGGGGACTTTGATCGTTCCATAGTACATTGAGGCACACAAAAATAAGGGGGACACTAAACACATTTTGGAGCTTGTCTTTTTGCACCCTGCATGATTCTTTGTATATGGTGTTGCATGATTTTGCTTGATTACCAATCTTATTTCATTTAAATAATAATAATAATAAATTTTTTTTAGCATTTTATGTTATCCCACACTAATTGTGAACCCAACATCTTTCAAGAGTGACAATACCTACCTTCACCATAGTTCTTTTTCTTTGAATATTAACAATGTTGTTTTTTGTTTAGAGCAAATGCATGGCCAAACTAATCAAACCTTGTGTCGAAGCAACAACAAAATGGATATTCAAATAGTTCCCTTCAAGTTTTGATGAATGTGGGTGGTGACAAGATTAATGGAGGTGTAGCTGAGGTGGCTCTATTTTTGAAACCCATGGCTTGAAAATCAACTTTGTTAAGGTTCACTTTAGATGGGGGTTCTAGGGTCCAAACTCCTGGGAACCAATTTGAACTCATTTGATGCAAATTGGACTCATGAGTTGGACCTTGCCTTGGACCCTAACTTTCATCTCGGGACTTCAAATCGTGAGCTCTCCTTTTTAGCTATATATATTTCTGAACCAATAGATTTTCTCTCCAAAATGGTGCCATGTAGGTTTAGCCTTGATTTGCCACCTTTTGGTCTTGGGACCCTCATCTAAAGGCCATGGGTCCAATTCATGGCTCTCATCCAATAAGATTGCTTTATTCATTGGACACTTGACTTTGGACCCTCATTTAAAGTGACCCTAAGTTGCCTAGTCATGACCATATTTGACACTATGGACATTTGAGAACCACAAAACAAAGAAACTATAGGGAACAACTTAGAGATTCTTAACAAGCTAGGCCTATTGATATGCATTTAAATCACAAAAGGAATTTGGGTCTTTACAACATAGACACTTATTTAATTGCATTAAAAATGGTTTAGCACCCAGTACAATACACCGCCCATCTCATTCCATACCCTATTTATTATTCTTTCCTCACTTTCTTGATATAATTTAAGGGTGCATCCCCAAGAGCTCAAGCCACAACAAGTCCATTTTGGGTTTAGTCTCATTAATGAACAACCAAAGCAAGTTTTCACTTTAGCCCTAAGATTGTCAAAGTACTTCAATTCACATGGCCACTCATGTCTCCTCATATTAAGTGCCAAATTTGAACTTGGTTTTGCACTATTCAAATCCATCTATGAAGCAAGGTAGTTTGTTTTGCTTATCATTTTGAGATCTCCCAAACCATGGTGCTTCATGCCATGCTCTTGGAATCTTTCGAAAGCTCTCGATGAGTAAGGGTGCACCAACTTGACTCAATTTGACATTGTTTGAAACTATAATGTGGAAGCTATTGATCGTTGAATCATTTTCTCAATAAAAAAATAAAATAAAAACTGAAAACTGTAATGGAATTTGGCGATGTTCTTGGTGTTGTTGGAAAGCCCTTAGCAAGTTAGATTTAATGGAGTTTATTTCACAATTTTCAGAGCTAAGGTGTGGAAGATATTGATTTTTTGAGTGAATTTTGTTGTTATAAATTCAAAAAAATTGGGTTGGAAGGAAAGTGAGTTGAGCCCTCAATATGTTCACACTTGAGCCAACAACACAGGCTACACTACTGGGAAATTAAATAGCAACCTAGATCTACTCGCACAGAAATGATTCAAGTACCTCGTTCATGGGTTAAAGAAATGACTCAAAAATAAACTAAAGAAAGAGCCCAAAAATCACTACCTATTTAGAAGCATTCCACCTTAAAAAATCACTTCACATGTTGACTCTTGAGTACCTTAGGAATGGCACTTGCTTGGAAGGGTTTAGGGTTTCTAAACCCTAAACCAGTTATTAATTATGAAGGGAATAATGATACAATGCATGGGAAAAAAAACAAGTGAAATTGATTCAATCATGGTTTAAGGTCAAAATATCCATCATTTTCTGACTCAAATGTTTATTTTCTTTTCAAAATTATTGTTTGACATTTCTAACCAAGTTATTCCATTTCTAGCTCTGAACATTTTTTTTGTGGGCAATGAAAAAGGC
>Ga0116229_10000733_pt1 | contig 46881 bp, 42 predicted proteins | sample S1TSphgellanicum_3_FD_87313 | JGI IMG/M metagenome (GOLD analysis project Ga0116229, IMG submission 87313) | Host-associated microbial communities from peat moss isolated from Minnesota, USA - S1T2_Fc - Sphagnum magellanicum MG | ecosystem: Host-associated > Plants > Peat moss > Unclassified... | reverse complement strand
TGCAGCGCCATAGTGGATGCCCATTGCAGAATCTCTGAGCTGAGTGTGAAATTCAGCAGGCTGGCGCCGAAAAATTGCTTGCCGAACGTGGCGAGAAAATTCGGGCGATCTTTACCGAGTCCCTCGATCATCTGCTCGAAGGTCGTTTTTTCGACGCCTTCCGGGTTGTCATCGGCGCGCGCCAGATAGGGGGTGACCGACGACACCAAGGCTGCGGCGATGACGCGATCATCGCCATACCGGCCGATATAGCGCGCGACTTCGCCGCCGCCCATTGAGAAACCGACGAGGGTGACGTCACGCAGGTCCAGCGTGTCAAGCAGGGTTTTCAGATCGCCGGCAAGCGTGTCGTAATCGTAGCCGGTCCAGGGCTGGCTGGAGCGGCCGAAACCGCGGCGGTCGTACGCGATGACGCGCAAACCTTGCGACGCCAAAAAGACCGACTGGTATTCCCACATATCCGATTGCAGCGGCCAGCCATGGATCAGCACGACCGGGCGGCCACTGCCCCAATCATTATAGAAAATGTCGGTCCCATCCTGCGTGCGGATGAATGGCATGAATATGCTCCAGTATTTTCGAGGCCGCGGCGTGGTGTCAGACCGCTCTGTTAGAACGCGCCGGCGAAGCGGTGTTTCAACACCGCGAAACACAAGACCGTGAGGCACAGGACCAAAAGATTTTTGTTTTTTTAAAACAAGACCCTCTTCCCTTCCTCACGTCAGGCCAATTTCGCCTGTTGGGTGAAAGCCGCATGCGCGCGGCTTCTTATCGTCACCGTGGAGGCGCCGGCATCCCGCATCGCATGTTCGACAACCGATCGTTCCGTATCATCGGAAAGCGCCACAATCAGCCGCAGGGATCCGCTTGCTGCCTGCGCCTCGCGGTTGCTGGCCGTTACGACATCGGCAGCATTGTTGGCCGCGAACACGCCGCCGCCGGCGACGAGGCCGGCGCCGGCGGCCACCGCAATGGCGGCCGCCGCGGCGCCGCCGGTGGCAACCACGGTCGCGGCGCCCGCCATGGCGGCCGCCGCCGCTGTAGTGCTGCTGCGTAATGTTCGCAGTTGCCGCGTATCTTCCTCGGTTTTCGCGGCCTCGGTAAGAACGGCGCTGGCGGTGCCGGGCGTGTCCAGCGCGGGGGTTAGCAGCCTGCTGCGGCCGAAACCGGCCGCGGTGAGCCGGCTCACAGCGTTCTGCAAACTCGCGTCATCGGGAAATACGCCCACGGCTTCTTCGACCGATTGGCGATCGGTCACGCCCGGGTCGTCGCTATGTGGCACGTGCGCGCTCCTTCGCAGATTGCCGGAGAGCAACGCCATGCGGTCGCGCGCGTTCCGGGCGTGGCTTGGTTTCTCGATCCCGGTCGCGCTCCAATCCCGGCGAGGCGCGCAAATCTACCGCGATAAGGTGAACTTCCAACAGCCTGCGGTGTTGAAGAGTGACGACCCAACAAAAGGATTCCTGTCATGCACGATCCACATCTGACCTACGCACTGCCGCTCGTTACGTTCCTGGCAGTCATTGCTTATATGGGCTGGAACTATTATTCCACCAAGCGCAGCCAGGAAACCGGTGGGCGGACCAGCGGTTTCGGCGGCCCGAATGATCCGGTTGCCTGATTAAGTTGCGTCGGCCAGGGTGGGGCAAGCCCGCGCGCCGGCGGCGCGCGCGGCTTCACTTTTGTATGAAGACATGAGGTGCTAAACTAATGAGCGATGCGGACTCAGGCCAGATTTCGCGACGGCGGGTGGTGGGCGGCGCCGGCATCGGCATTGCGGCGGCAGCCGCGGCCGCACCGGCGTTGGCGCGAGGCGTCCCACCGTCTGCCACAGGACAGCCATTGCAAAACCCGCAGACCAAATTCCCAGTGCCGCCATATCCGAAACAATCACAGGAATGGCCTGGGTTGGCGAGCAAAATGGATCCGCGGCCGGATCATGGCGAGACCAGCTATCGCGGTTCCGGGCGCCTGCTCGGGCGTAAAGCGCTCATCACGGGCGGCGATTCCGGCATGGGTCGCGCCGCAGCAATCGCCTTCGCGCGCGAGGGCGCCGATGTCGCCATCGGGTATTTGCCCGCTGAGGAGGAAGACGCAGCCGACGTGATCGCGCTGATCAAGGCGGCGGGACGCACGGGGGTGGCACTTCCCGGTGATATCCGCGACGAGGCATTCTGCCGGCAGATGGTTGCGGAGGCGGTGCGCCGCCTCGGCGGGCTCGATATCCTGGTCAGCAATGCCGGCCGGCAGCAGGCGCATGAGTCCATTCTCGATATATCGACCGAACAATTTGATTGGACGATGAAGACCAACATCTACGCGCCGTTCTGGATCATCAAGGCAGCGTTGCCGCATTTGCGGCCGGGGTCGACGATTATCGCCACGACGTCGGAGCAGGCGACGGACCCGACGCCGGAACTTTATGATTACGCCCAAACGAAGGCGGCCACCACAAATTATGTCCGTTCCCTCGCCAAGCAACTTGCGCCAAAGGGTATCCGCGTCAATGGCGTGGCGCCCGGCCCGGTCTGGACGCCACTGCAGGTGACCGGCGGGGCAACGCAGGAGAAACTCGTAAATTTTGGTAGCAAAACGCCTTTGGGACGGGCCGGGCAGCCAGGTGAATTGGGATCGATCTATGTGCAACTGGCGTCGGAGGATGCGAGCTATGCGACCGGTCAGGTTTACGGCGCGGCGGGGGGCAGCGGGATGCCGTAACCGCGCACGAAAAAGGAAACTCTTCTTTTCTTGAACAAAGAAGAAAAGCTTTTGCTCCAGCGCTGTTGGCGCGTGGCGTTATAGGTGATCCAGGCTGCGCGCCGCGGGCAGTGATGCTATTCGTACCATCCCACGTCCAGCGTGGCGACCTCGCCGAACGTCTTGCGCTGCTTAATTGACATAGCAATGATCTTCCATGAGGTGAATGGCATCGTCAGAAACGGCATCGGATCCCGCGAGCTCCAGGTGACGTCACGTGCGCGGCGCAGGCGCCTGAAATTCGCCACGAAAAGCCTGCGATCGATGATCGATTTCTGCGTTTCGGTCAGCGACGCATAAAATTGTTGCATCTCGCGCTCCGGCCGCATGCGCGCGGCGGGCACGCTGTCTGGCGACAGGATGGCGGCGACCAGATCCGGCGGTTGCAGGAAATGCAGGCCGCTGGTGGCCCGCGGATTACATTCGATGGCAAATGGGCGGCCGGACCCGTCAACGACGAAGTCGAACGAAATAAAACCCGTGTAGTTCGTTGCTGCGACGAATTTTTCGACCCAGTGCGTTATGCCTGGCTGGTCTATCACCCGCTCGAACGACACCGCGACGGTGCCGGACATGATACCGCCGCGATAAATTACGGTGGCCACGGCGCGGCCCTGCTGCGCGATTGTGCAGGTGCTGTAGACCGTACCGGGCACAAAACGCTGGACGATGGCAGGCGCGTTCGGATCATCCGCAGGCAGTTGGGTGCCGCGCGGCAAAATCCGCACGCCCCGCCCGGAACAGGACAGCACGGGTTTGAGCACGACATCGCCCGCTTCCGCCAGGCGCGTCCCGCCCGGGTCGCCGAGCAGCACAGTTTCCGGCACATCGAGCCCGCATGCACGCGCGCGCTCGATGAAGCGGAACTTGTCGTGCAGTTCGAGCACCAGCGCCGGGGGCATGGTGAACAATGTTACGCCTTGCGGCAGTGCATCGCGCAGATGCGCCACATGCATCGTCTCTTCCGAAACCGGTATGACAAGGCTCACCTTCTCGCGCGCGACGATCACGCGCAATTCCGCGAGATAGGCGGCACGGTCCACCGACGGCGCGGTCACCTGGAAGCTGGCGGCGACGGCGCGCGACGCCCCGGCCAGGTGATATCGAAACGGTTCAGCGATGATCACCCGCCAGCCCGCGTCGGCAAACGCGCGCGCTATATCCAACGCCTTCGGCAACCGCCCAAGCGTCAGCAGCATCGTTTGCGTCATGCGGCGCGGCTCCGCGTGACGGTGCAGCTTATTTGTTCTGCCGGCCTGGTCGTCAGGCGCGCGACGGGGCGCACGCGCGCTGCGTCTGCCACGTGGAAATCATAGCGGCGTACCAGGCGGGCCAGGATCAACGCCGCCTCCTGTGCCGCGAAGCCCGCGCCGACGCACACACGCGGCCCGTAGCCGAACGGTATATAGGCGCCCGGCGTCAATTCCGCCTCTCGCGCGGCAGTGAACCGGTCCGGATCAAAAACATTGGGTTCCCGCCAATAGGATTCATGGCGATGCAACGCCCACGGCGCGATCATGATCAGCGCGCCGCGGCGCACCGCACGCTCGCCGATATGCGTGCGCTCAGCAGCTACGCGCGGCAGAAACGTGATCGGGGGATAAAGCCGCAATGTCTCGCGAAAAACATTCCGGATAACGGAAAGGTGGCGGATATGCTCGAATGCCAAAGGCCCGTTGCCTGCGATCTCCGAGAGTTCCGCCCGAATGCGCGCGACAATTCCCGGCTGCATGGCCAGAATATAGAACGCCCAGGTCAGCGCGCTCGCGGTCGTCTCGTGGCCGGCCAGGAACAGCACGCCCAATTGGTCGATCAAATCCTCGCGCGAGAATCGCCTGCCGCCAGCGCCGTCCTCCGCCGCAATGACTGCCGCAGCGATATCGTCATATGCGTCCGCGTCGGCGTTGAGATGGCTGTCGATCAAATCGCCGAGATGTTGCCGGATGCGCCGGCAGGCTTCCAGCACCGCCGGTCGCTGCGCCGGCTTGGTCCATGCCGGATCGATGATAAGGCGCCACAATTTCACCTGCTCCACGCTGCGCTCGAACACCGTGAATGCATCGAACACGTCACGCGCGGTGCGCGATTGCAGCGACGTCGAAAACACCGTGCGGCACACAATATCCGCGGTCAAATGGCTCATCGCCTGGTCGAGCGAGAATGCCTCGCCACGCGCCGCAAGCCCGTCCAGATGCACCTCGTAGTCATCAACCGCGGCCGCCATCGGCGCAAAGGCGCGATTCAGCCGGATCATGGTGAATGCCGGGTCGATCATGCGACGCTGCCGGCGCCAGACATCGCCGCTGGAGACAAACATCGCATCGCCGATCAGCGGCTCCAGCGCGTTGACCATCAGGTCGCTCTTCGGAAAAATATCCGCGCGCTCCGTCAGTATATTACGAACATGCAGCGGGTCGTTGACGATAAGGATCGAGCGTCGCGAATACCCAAGCGCCCCGATCCGCATGCGATAGGCCGAAGCAGGCAGCAGGCTGAGCAGATTGCCCTCGCCCCGCAGCGCCGTGCGGATCAGCGCCACCACCGACGGCAGCGGCACAGGCCGCGGCGGCATATAAGCGTCGATTGACCGTTTCCTTTCCCGAAGGCGCGGCCTATGGTGCCACCAATGTGCGAAGGAAGGAAGGCGGGGGGCTCTGCCCCCTCGACCCCCGCTTAGGACAAGGCCTAAGAACCTGCTTGTTTGGTTGGGGGATAAGGAGGGGGGCACACGCCGTGTAGGGCAACGCCGTATGCCCCCCCCCTTATTCCCCAACCACGTAATGGGGTCGGGGGACTTGTCCCCGTCGTGCGAATGCACGCTGCGCGTGACGGGGTCGAGGGGCGGAGCCCCCGCCTTCCTTCCTTGGCAAATAGGAGGACACCCATATGCTGCTCTTCAGGGTACTCGTGGCAGCGCATATTATCACCGGCGCGAGTGGGGCGGCGGCGTTTTGGGTGCCGATTGTGGCGCGCAAGGGTGGCATAGATCATGTCAGATGGGGCCGCATTTTCACCTATGCGATGATTGCAACCGGGTTCTGGGCGATTTGCATGAGCACGATGACGATTGCGATGCCGCTGCGCACGCATCCGCAGTTGGTTGGCCGTTTCGATGCGGCGTGGATACGCGGCATTTTCGGCTGGTTGATGCTGCATATGGGCGTGCTGACGATTAACCTCGCCTGGTATGGCTGGCTTTGCATTTTGAACAAGCGTGACCACCGGAAAAATCTGGAATGGCGCAATCTGGCGTTGCAGGCTGCGATTTTCATTGCCGCGGTGAATTTGGCCATTCAGGGCTGGCTGATTCATCAGCCGCTGATGATTGGCGCCTGCACGATTGGGCTCGCGACCGGCGCCACCAACCTGTATTTTCTCTACAAGCCGCGCCGCGCGCCGGGCGATTATTTGAAGGAGCATATCAAAGGGCTCGTGGGCTGCGGCATTTCAGTCTATACCGCGTTTCTGGCGTTTGGCGCGGTGCGGGTTTTTCCGCAGTTGGCGCTGCATCCCGGCATGTGGGCGGTGCCGCTCACGGTGGGCCTTGCGCTGATTTTGTATCATTGGCATCGGGTCAATCAGCAATTTCGTGCGCGTTCCGGCGCCACCGGGCTCGCTGTCTGACGCTGTACCGGGAATGCAGGTTCGGAAAGTTATTGTGGTCGGGGCGGGCGTCGGCGGCTTGACCGCCGCTGCGGACCTTGCGCGTCGTGGCGCCGAGGTTCTGGTGCTGGATCGTGCCAGCGGCGCCGGTGGCAAGATGCGCCAGGTGCAGGTCGGCGGCGCGGGCATTGATGCCGGGCCCACGGTGTTCACCATGCGCTGGATTTTCGAAAGTCTGTTTGCCGATGCCGGGCGCCAGCTAGAGAATTTCGTGACACTCCGGCCGGCCGACATTCTGGCGCGGCATGCGTGGCGGCAGGGTGGCCGGCTGGATTTGTTTGCCGACATCGAAAAATCGGCCGACGCGATCGCGGCATTCGCGGGTCCGCGAGATGCACAAGGCTACCGTGATTTCTGCGCGCGTGCCGCTGACATTTACCGGACATTGCGTGAACCTTTCATGACGGCGCAGCGTCCTTCGCCGCTGGACCTGGTGCGGCGGGTTGGCTTCGCGCGGCTGGACGCGATGTTGCGTACCGCGCCCTTCCAGACCTTCTGGTCCGCGCTGGGCGATCATTTTCGCGATCCGCGGCTGCTGCAGTTATTCGGCCGCTACGCCACTTATGTCGGCTCGTCGCCTTTCTTGGCGCCGGCGACCTTGATGCTGGTGGCGCACGTGGAACAGGATGGCGTTTGGCTGGTGCAAGGCGGCATGCACCAGGTTGCCGAGGCGTTACGCGCGCTTGGCACATCGCAGGGCGCGCAATATCGTTTTGATACCGACGTGCGGGAGATTATCGTCAGCGGCGGCCGCGCGCGTGGCGTGGTGTTGGCGAGCGGCGAGCGGATCGAAGCCGATGCAGTCCTGTTCAATGGCGATACGGGCGCGTTGGCGTCCGGGCGCCTCGGTTCTGCCGCCGCGGCCGCAGTGCCTAAACTCGATACACGCACGCGATCATTGTCGGCCATCACATGGTGCCTTCGCGCGCGCACGGCAGGATTTCCGCTGCAGCACCACAATGTCTTTTTCGCCGAGGACTATGCTGCCGAATTCAGCGCCATTTTTCAGCAGCGGCAAATTACCAAGCGCCCGACAGTTTATATGTGCGCCCAGGACCGTGGCGACGACGATGGTATTGTGGCCGGTGCCGAGGAACGGCTTCTGCTGCTGATCAATGCCCCCGCCGACGGCGACCAGCGCACGTTCGATCCCACCGAATATGCGCCACGCGTTTGGCAGTTGTTAAAAGAGTGCGGTCTGGAACTCGGCGCCGGCGATAGGGTCGCGACGACACCGGACGTGTTCAACACGCTTTTTCCGGCAAGCGGGGGCGCGCTCTACGGCCGCGCCAACCATGGTTCGATGGCGAGTTTCGCGCGGCCCGGTGCGCTGAGTAGCATCCCTGGACTGTATCTGGCCGGGGGCTCGGTGCATCCGGGTGCGGGCATTCCGATGGCGGCGATGTCCGGGCGATTGGCGGCGGCAAAGTTGCTTCATGATGCGGCCAAGTAAGAAAAAGTCTTCTTTTGGAAAAAAAGAAGCAAAAAACTTTTGCCCGTGCACCCTTGCCACCTGACGCATCATCGGGTCACGTGCGCGGAACCAATGCGTAAAAGTTTTTTGTTTCTTTTCTTCAAAAAAGAAGACTTCTTCCTTCATACGATGACTTCGTCCAGCACCTTCGCCGAAGAAATCACTCCCGGCACCCCTGCGCCCGGATGCGTGCCGGCCCCAACCAAATAGAGATTGCGCACCTCCTCGCTGACATTATGTGGCCGGAACCAGGCACTCTGGAACAATTGCGGTTCCAGCGAGAATGCGGCGCCGTTGACCGATTTCAGCCGGTCGAGAAAATCCTGCGGTGTCATCACACGGGATGTCACGATCGAAGTGCCCAGGCCGGGCATCACGGTATCCTCAAGATATCTTTGGATCGACGCGCGGTAGGGTTCCGCCTGCGCCGCCCAATCGGTGCCGCTGCCCAGATGCGGCACCGGCGACAGCACGTAGAACGAATCGCAGCCCGGCGGCGCCATCGCGGGGTCCGACGCGGTCGGCCGATGCAGATACAGCGAAAAATCCGCCGCCAGCTTTTTCTTGTGGAAAATATCGTCCAGCAGCCCGCGATAGCGCGGCCCGAGCAGGATGCTGTGGTGCGGCACGTCCTCGAACTGGCGTGACGTGCCGAAATACCAGACGAACAAGCCCATGGAATAATTCTGCCGCGCCAGTTTGGCATCGCTCCAGCGCCGGCGGGCATGTTTCGCCAGCAGCCGCGTATAGGTCCAGGCCGGATCGGCGTTGGACACCACGATGTCGGCAGGCACCGTTTCGCCGGTTGTCAGGCGCACGCCGGTGGCCGCACCATCCGCCACGGTAATCTCCGCCACGTCCGCATCATACCGCAACGTCCCGCCCTGATCCTCGATCAGCTTGACCAGGCCGCGCACCAGCGCGCCGGTGCCGCCCATGGCGTAATGCACGCCGTGCAGCCGTTCCAGATGTGCGATCAGGCAGTAATAGGCTGTGGTGGAAAACGGATTGCCGCCGATCAGAAGCGGATGAAAACTGAACGCGGTGCGCAGTCTTTCGTTCACGAAATAGTCCGACACTTTGTTGTAGACGCTGCGATAGCCTTGCAGCCGCACGAGGTCGGGCGCGGCACCCAGCAGGGTCGAGATTTTGTGGAATGGCTGATGCGCCAGCTTGTGGAACGCGACGTCGTAAATCGCCTCGCTGTCGCGAATATAGCGATCGAACCCAGCGACGTCGCCGGGTTCGATCCGCGTCACTTCCTGCCGCATCCGGTCCAGGTTGGCGGTGGCGTAGAACACCTCGCCATCATCGAAACGGATCTGGTAGAACGGATCGATCGCGCGCAGTTCCACATCGTCGGCTAGGCGCCTGCCGCTGAGCGCCCAGAGTTCTTCCAGCAGATAGGGCGCGGTGATGATGGTCGGTCCGCCATCGAACGTAAATCCGTCCTGCCGGAACACATAGGCGCGGCCGCCGGGGGCATCCAGCCGTTCCAGCACCGTCACGGCGAAGCCACGCGCCAGCAGACGCACCGCGGCGGCCAGGCCGCCGAAGCCGGAGCCGATCACGATCGCGTGGCGGCAGGCGCCGATTGAGGTCATGAAAGGAAGGCCTTCTTTTTCAAAAAAAGAAGCAAAAAACTTTTGCTCCTTCGCGTTCATCAACAGACGTGAACGTGCGCGATCTGGCACGGAACCGAACGAGCAAAAGTTTTTTGGTTCTTTTTTTCAAAAAAGAACTGCTTTCTTCTTCTCAAACGCCCGCGGCGCCTTGAACGGCAGCAACAGCCGCATCCACGGCGTATCAAAACGATCCAGCGACAACGCCTCATGCATCGCGGTCACCCGCCGCCCCAGCAGATGCGTTTCCACCACGCTGCGCGCATAGAACGGCGAATCCTCCAGCGTCTCCACCACCCGCGCCGCGGTGCCGCGTTCGCTGCGCGTGGTCCGCGGCAAGCGCCACAGGCCATGCGGCAGCGCGATTTCCGGCGGCGGCACGAACGACACCGCGGACCCATCGGCCTGATAACGGAGCGCGGTGCTAAAGCGCGACCCATCCCGCCGCACCACGTCATAGGTCACGGCGGCGCCGTCCGACAGCGGCGCGCGCGACCAGTGCCAGCGCGCGAAATCCGCCTCCAGCGGCCGCGCGCCCCAATTGCTGTCGAAATAACCGCGCCCGCGCCAGGACCGCGCCGGCGCGCGCATGGTCACCTCCACATCGGCGGTCGGCGCGATCGGGCTCCAGCCATGGCGGCCGGCCTCGTCCAACGAAACGATTTTGCGCGCGAGACCGGTCGGCGTCAGCCGCACCGTGCCACGCAAGCGCGTGGGGACCGGGGCGGTCAGCTCATCGACCTCGATCGTCAGGCTGTTGCCATCCCAGTGCATCGAACTGGGCCCGATGCGCAGCATGTCGGCGCTCCGCGTCACCGCGCCCGCGCCGCGCTCGGTCATGGCCCAGCGCTTGCCGCCGGCGCCGTGCAGCGAAAAATTCAGCGCGCAATGATTCTCCGCCGGCGCCGCGCCGCGCCGCCGCGCCCAGGCATACCAGGGCGAAAACACGCTGCCGATGAAGGCAATAATGGTCAGCCCGTGCTGCCCGTCCCCGCTCAGCGCGTCGACATACCACCAGGCGTAGCCGCCGTCCGGCACTGAAGCGGCAAAGTCCGGCCGGCCGGTGCCGGGGCCGCCGAACGGACCCAGCGTGGCCGGGGGTGCGGCGGCCAGCCCGGTGTCAGCTTCCCGCGTCACGGTGTGTTCGATCGTTTCCATCGCTTTGGCGTTTTTCCCGGTTGACAGAAACTGTCAATAAGTCCTGACATACATCAGTGACAAGAACAACTGACACACCGCACGTGACACTGGGGGACGGCCCATGGATGCCAGATCGCAGATTGAGGCAACATTAACCGACGCGCTGGCGCTCGGCGACCAGCCTGGCGCGCCGCCCCGCCTGGCAGCGGCCATGCGGCACGCCGTGTTTCCGGCGGGGGCGCGCATCCGTCCGCGGCTGACCATGGCGGTCGCGGCGGCGTGCGCGGTGGATAATGCCGCGATTGCGGCGGCGGCGGCGGCGGCCATCGAGCTCCTGCATTGTGCGAGCCTCGTACATGATGACATGCCGGAATTCGACAATGCCGCGACGCGGCGAGGCCGGCCGAGCGTGCATCACGCGTACGGCGCGCCGTTGGCGCTGCTGGCCGGCGATGCCCTGATCGTGCTGGCGTTCCAGGCGCTGGCCCGGGGTGCGGTGTGGGCGCCGGGACGGCTGGCTGCGTTGGTGCAAATTGTCGGCGCCGCGGTGGGTGTGCCGCGCGGCATCGTGGCCGGGCAGGCGTGGGAATGCGAGCCGTCGCCGGACCTGTCTGCCTATCAGCAGGCCAAGACCGGCGCGCTGTTTGCCGCGGCGACGGAGGCCGGGGCAGCGGCCGCGGGTATGCCCGCGGCACCCTGGCGCACGTTGGGTGCGGCGCTGGGCGAGGCCTATCAGGTCGCCGACGATATCGGCGACGCGATTTCCACCGAAGCGGAAATGGGCAAGCCCGCGGGGCAGGATGCGGCGCTGGGGCGGCCGAATGCGGTGCATCAGCTCGGGTTGGGTGGCGCGGTGGCGCGCCTGCAGGGCCTGGCGCGGGCGGCATCCGAGTCGATCCCGGATTGCCCTGGGGCGGCGGACTTGAAGGCGCTGATTCGCCTGGAAAGTCAGCGCCTCATGCCGAAGAAACTGCCCGCGGTGGCGGCGTGACAGCAAGGCCAGCGTACCTCAGCGAACAGGCGTCTGGGGCCTCCGGCCTGGTCGTGCGAATGCACGCTCCGCGTGACGGGGGTCCAGATGGCAGAGCCCGCTGGCCTTCCTTTGTAGATGTCAAGAATAAGGTTATCGCGTCCCCCGCCTTCCAGCGCTGGGCCACCCGCTTCCCGCTCACAAGGCCGATCGCGCGCCGGAATGCGGCGGCCCTGTTCGATATCGGCGCCGGCTTCGTCTACGCCCAGATCCTCGCCGCCTGCGTGCAGCTGCGCTTGTTCGAAGTGCTGCGGCACGGCCCGGTGCCGGTGCCGGATATTGCCCGCCAGATCGCGCTCCCGCTGGAGCGCGCCGAGCGACTGCTGCGCGCCGCAGCAGCGCTGGACCTGACAGCGCCCGCCGGCGCCGCCTATCGCCTGGGCCCGCTCGGCGCGGCGTTGCTTGGCAATCCCGGCGTCGCCGCCATGATCGAGCACCACGCGCTGCTCTACGCCGATCTCGCCGACCCGGTGGCATTGCTGCGCCGCGACGCGCCCGCCGCCGGCCTCGCCGGCTACTGGCCCTATGCCGGCGGCACCGACCCGAACGCGCTATCCCCCAACCAGGTCGCCGCCTACAGCGCCCTGATGGCCGCCAGCAACGCCATGGTCGCCGACCAGGTGCTGGCCGCCTACGACATGCGGCGCCATCGCAAGCTGCTGGATGTCGGTGGCGGCGAGGCCGCGTTCCTGCGTGCCGCCGCTGCCACTGCACCCGGCCTGCAGCTCGCCTTGTTCGATTTGCCGGCGGTTGCCGCCCGCGGTGCGCAGCGCTTGACCGAAGCCGGCCTGATGCAGCGCGCCAGCGTGCACGGCGGCGACTTCTTCAATGACGACCTGCCGCCGGGCGCCGACCTGATCAGCCTGGTGCGCGTCGTGCATGATCACGACGACGACGCGGTGATGACCTTGTTGCGCAACGTGCGCCGCGCGCTGCCGCCTGGCGGCACGCTGTTGCTTGCCGAGCCGATGGCCGGCCGCCACGGCGCCCCGCGTGTCGCCGACGCGTATTTCGGATTTTACCTGCTCGCCATGGGGTCCGGCCGCGCCCGCACGCCGGAAGCCTTGTGCGCCATGCTGCGTGATGCCGGCTTCAAGCGCCCACGCCGCTGGCGCACCGCGGCGCCGATGCTAACCGGCCTGATCGTGGCGCGGGGCTGATGCGCGAAGCAAAGGCAAAGGAAGTGTTCTTTTTTGAAAAAAAGAACCAAAAAACTTTTGCGCCTGCGCTCTCATCACCAGACGCCTCACCGCTCCAGCTTGCGCGACTGCGAGAGAGCAAAAGTTTTTTGGTTCTTTTTTTCAAAAAAGAACACTGCCTTTCTTTTGCCGGGCCGTAAGTTTGGGTTGACACTTCTTTATGTCAGGTTAAGCTGACAGATATCAAAGCCGGTCCAACGCGAAAAACCGGTCCGAACATCGTCCACACAGGGAGTAGCCCGAGGCATGGATGCCATCGCCGTAGTGTTGCAGGCGCCGGAAAAGCTGGAATTGAGCCGTCTGACGCTGGCGCCCCAAGGCGCCGCCGACGTGGTGGTCGAGATCGTTTACAGCGGCATCAGCACCGGCACCGAACGGCTGCTGTGGTCCGGCCGCATGCCGCCATTCCCCGGCATGGGCTATCCGTTGGTGCCTGGTTACGAGTCGGTCGGCATTGTGCGTGAGGCCGGCGCGGAATCGGGCTTGACGACCGGCCAGACCGTGTTCGTGCCAGGCGCCAATTGTTTCGGTCCGGTGCGCGGCCTGTTCGGCGGTGCCGCCAGCCGCCTGGTGGTGCCGGCACGTCGCGTGGTCGCTCTGGACGAGACGCTGGCCGAGCAAGGCGTGCTGCTGGCGCTGGCCGCGACCGCCTACCACGCCATCGCCGGTGGCCTGCCGGACCTGATTATCGGCCACGGCGTGCTCGGCCGCCTGATCGCGCGCCTCGCGGTGCAGGCTGGGCGCGACCCGGTGGTTTGGGAAACCAACCCGGCGCGCCAGGCTGGCGCTTGCGGCTATCACGTTCTGCACCCGGATGCCGATTCCAAGCGCGATTACGCCTGCATCGTCGATGTCAGCGGCGACGCGGCACTGCTCGACACGCTGATCGGCCGCCTGGCCCGCGGCGGCGAGGTGGTGCTGGCCGGTTTCTACGCCGACCGGCTCAGTTTCTCGTTCCCCCCCGCTTTCATGCGCGAGGCGCGGATCCGCGCCGCCGCGGAATGGAACGATGCCGATCTGCGCGCCACCGCGGAGCTGGTGGCCGACGGGCGCTTGTCGCTCGACGGCCTGATCACGCACCGCAGCGAGGCGCAGGCGGCCGACGATGCCTACCGGACCGCCTTTGGCGATCCGTCCTGCCTCAAAATGGTTCTCGACTGGAGACAACTCCAATGAACGCACCTGTAGGACCGATAAACATGGATACCGATCAGGTCAGCGAAAAGCCGCGCCGGCAGACGCAGGTCATTGCCATTTACGGCAAGGGCGGCATCGGCAAGAGCTTCACGCTCGCCAATCTCAGCTACATGATGGCGCAGCAAGGCAAGCGCGTGCTGCTGATCGGCTGCGATCCGAAAAGCGATACCACATCGCTGCTGTTCGGCGGTCGGGCGTGCCCCACCATCATCGAAACCTCGTCGCGCAAGAAAGCCGCCGGCGAGAAAGTGCAGATCGGCGATGTCTGCTTCAAGCGGGACGGCGTGTTCGCCATGGAGCTCGGCGGGCCCGAAGTCGGCCGCGGCTGCGGCGGCCGCGGCATTATCCACGGCTTCGAGCTGCTGGAGAAACTCGGCTTCCATCAATGGGATTTCGACTACGTGCTGCTCGATTTCCTGGGTGACGTGGTGTGCGGCGGCTTCGGCCTGCCGATCGCGCGTGACATGTGTCAGAAAGTGATCGTGGTCGGCTCGAACGACCTGCAATCGCTCTATGTCGCCAACAATGTCTGCTCGGCGGTCGAGTATTTCAAGAAACTCGGCGGCAATGTGGGTGTCGCCGGCCTGGTGGTGAACAAGGATGACGGCACCGGCGAGGCCGCCGCGTTTGCCGCCGCCGCGGGCATTCCGGTGCTGGCCTCGATCCCGGCCGACGACGACATCCGCCGCAAGAGCGCCAGCTACGAAATCATCGGCCGGCCGGGCGGCCGCTGGGCCGAGGTGTTCGAAACGCTGGCGACACAGGTGGCCGAGGCGCCGCCGCTGCGCCCGACCCCGCTGACGCACGACGCGCTGCTCGGCCTGTTCAAGGGTGAGGCGGTCGGCCGCGGCGTGATCCTCGACCCGGCAACGATGGACGACATGTGGGTGGAAGCCGCGCCCGTGAAAGCCTCGCTGGAAGTGATCTACGAGGGGGCCGCATAGAGATGTCGGCATCGGTCACCGACGCACCGGTTGAAGCGGGCTGCCATGGCGGCCGTGATACGATGCTTGCCGCCGCGCATGCGGCCGGCAAGAGCGCAACGCTGGACCGTTACGCGGCCGATTATCCGAAAGGCCCGCACGACCAGCCGCAATCCATGTGCCCGGCATTCGGCGCGCTGCGCGTCGGCCTGCGCATGCGCCGCGTCGCCACCATCCTGTCCGGCAGTGCGTGTTGCGTCTACGGGCTGACATTCACCAGCCATTTCTACGGCGCCAAGCGCACCGTGGGCTATGTGCCGTTCAACAGCGAATCACTGGTCCGCGGCCAGTTGTTCGAGGATATTCGCGAGGCGGTGTTCCAGACCGCGAAGCCGGAAGATTACGATGCCGTTGTGGTGATCAATCTGTGCGTGCCGACCGCGTCCGGCGTGCCGCTGGACCTGTTGCCGAAGCAGATCGAAGGCGTGCGCGTCATCGGGATCGACGTGCCGGGCTTTGGCGTGCCGACTCACGCTGAAGCGAAGGACGTGCTGGCGGGCGCCATGCTGCGCACCGCGCGCCTCGAAGCCGAAGCAGGACCCGTGGCGCGCCCGCGCACCATGAACCAGGGCGACGCGGTCGCACTGCTCGGCGAATTATTCCCCGGCGACCCCCCAGGTGTCGCCGCCATGCTGGGGCCGATGGGCCTGACCGTGGCGCCGCAATGCCCGGCGCGCGAATGGCGCGACATGTATGCCGCACTCGATTCGGTCGTGGTCGCGGCGATCCATCCGTTCTACACCGCATCGATCCGCGAATTCCAGTTCGCCGGGCGGCCGATTGTCGGTTCGGCGCCGGTGGGGCTGGACGGCACCGCCGACTGGCTCGATGCGATCGGCCGTGCCGCCAACGTGCCGGCCGCGAAAATCGATGCCGCGAAAGCAAAGATTCTGCCGGTCATCAAGGCGGCGCTCGACGCCAACCCGATCAAGGCGCGGGTGACCGTTTCGGGCTACGAAGGCTCCGAACTGATCGTGGCGCGCCTGCTGGTCGAAGCCGGCGCCGAAGTACCTTACGTTGGCACCGCCTGCCCGCGCACCGAGTGGAGCGACCCCGATCGCGAATGGCTGCAAGCCCGCGGCACGCACGTGCAATATCGCGCCTCGCTCGAACAGGATATGGCGGCGATGCGTGCCGAAAAGCCCGACCTCGCCCTCGGCACCACGCCCTTGGTGCAGAAAGCGAAGGAACTCGGCATGCCGGCCGCCTACTTCACCAATATCGTTTCGGCGCGGCCATTGCTGGGCCCGGCCGGTGTCGCCTCGCTCGCCGGCATCGTCGCCGCGCAAACCCGCGGCAAGGCACGCTTCGCCCAAATGGTCGAATTCTTCGAGGGTGTCGGCGTGCCGGATGCGTCCGGCTACGGCTGGACCGGCGTGCCGGATCTGCATCCCGATGCGCGCGCGAAAGCCAGGAAACTGCGTGAGGCGCGGGTTAAAGCGGCTGAGGCGGTGGGGACATGAAGGCAAACAAGCTGTTCTTTTTTGAAAAAAAGAACCAAAAAACTTTTGCTCTTTTGGGTGCGCTGCTGCCCCACCGTAGGGCGGAAGAGCGAAGCGAGATCCGCCCCCTTCCAGACAACGGATTGACCGCATCATGCTAGTCCTTGATCACGATCGCGCCGGCGGATACTGGGGCGCCGTCTACGCGTTCACCGCGATCCGCGGGCTGCGCGTTGTCATCGATGGTCCCGTCGGTTGCGAAAACCTGCCGGTGACTGCGGTTCTTCATTACACTGACGCACTGCCGCCGCACGAATTGCCCGTCGTCGTCACCGGCCTCGCCGAGGAGCAACTCTCCAGCGAAGGCACCGAAGGTTCGATGCGCCGCGCCAACGCGACGCAGGATCCCGATATGCCCGCGGTGGTGGTCACGGGCAGCATTGCCGAAATGATCGGCGGCGGCGTGACCCCCGAAGGCAGCAATCTGCTGCGTTTCATCCCCCGCACGATCGACGAAGACCAGTGGCAGTGCGCCGACCGCGCCATCAACTGGCTCTGGACCGAATTCGGCCCGAAACGCGCCGTAAAAGCCAAGCCGCGCCCCGCCGGCGCCAAGCCGCGCGTCAATATCATCGGCCCCATCTACGGCACCTTCAACATGCCGTCGGATCTCGCTGAAATCCGCCGCCTGGTCGAAGGTATCGGCTGCGAAATAAACCTGACCTTCCCGCTCGGCGCCCATCTCGACGATGTCGGCAAACTCGCCGAGGCGGACGTGAACGTGTGCCTCTACCGCGAATTCGGTCGCCTGCTCTGCGAGGAGCTCGGCAAGCCTTATCTGCAAGCGCCGATCGGCCTGTTCGCCACCACCAATTTCCTGCGCAAACTCGGCGAGCTGACGGGCGTGGATCCGGAACCCTTCATCGCCGCCGAAAAACACACCACCATCAAGCCGATCTGGGATCTGTGGCGCAGCGTCACGCAGGATTTCTTCAGCACCGGCAGCTTCGGCATCGTCGCCAATCACACCTACACGTTCGGCATCCGCCAGTTCCTGGAAGATGAAATGGGCATCCAGTGCCGTTTCGCCATCCCGCGCAAGCCGGGTGAGAAATCCAACAATGCTGCCGTGCGTGAAGCGATCAAGTCAACGCCGCCACTGATCCTGTATGGTTCGTTCAATGAACGAATGTATGCACAGGAAGCCGGTGGCCGCTCGATGTTCATTGCCGCGAGTTTTCCGGGTGCCATCATCCGCCGACACACCGGCACGCCCTTCATGGGCTACGGTGGCGCCACCTACATCATTCAGGAATATTGCAACGCGCTGTTCGACGCGCTGTACAATATTCTGCCGCTCGGAACCGACCTCGACCGCGTCGAACCCACGCCGGCGCGCCCCGAACTCGCCGACCGCATGCTGTGGGACGATGATGCGGTGACATTCCTGAACGAGTGCATCGAGCGCGAACCGTTCCTGGTACGTATCTCGGCCGCCAAGCGCATGCGCGAGAAAGTCGATCGCGAGGCGCTGCAGGCGACCGAGGAGCGGGTGACGCTCGCGCGCGCGCAGAAATCACTTTCGGTCTTTGCTGGAAAGCAGACCGCATGACATCGCCGGGGCGCATAGTGCCCAGACGGTCCCCGCCGCGGGGGAGGTTCGCGGCTTTGGCCGAAAGGCCGAGTTCTGGAGGGTCCTGAATGTCAACATCCATCGAAAAGGCCGGGTCCGGCCTTACCGTCGAGGAAGCCAAGGAGTTTCATAAACTCTTTGTCCAAGGCTTCATCGTATTTACCGGCATTGCGCTCGTGGCGCATTTCCTTGCCTGGAACTGGCGTCCGTGGGGCCTCAGCCCCACCACCACATCCATGCTGGAACATGCTCACCACGTAACGTCCCTGCTGGGTTAGGAGCAAAGAAATGTGGAGAGTATGGTTTCTCTTCGATCCGCGGAGAGCTCTGGTCGGTCTCGCAGTCTTCCTGCTGGTCCTGGCGCTGCTGATTCACTTCATCCTGCTCAGCACCGACCGGTTCAACTGGTTGGAAGGTCCGCACGCGCACGCCGCGGTAGCCGAGCAATCGCAGCCGCTTCCCGCGTCTGTGAAGTAGTCTCTGGACTGTGCGCGCCGCCTTGCCGGCGGCGCGCACTGCGCCAGGCTCAACGTCCGAGGGTAAAATCATGGCTATGCTGAGCTTTGAACAGAAATACCGTGTTCGCGGCGGCACCCTTATCGGCGGCGATCTGTTCGATTTCTGGGTCGGGCCGTTCTATGTCGGGTTCTTTGGCGTCACCACGGCGTTCTTCGCCCTGCTCGGCACGTCACTGATCGTCTACGGCGCCGCCATCGGCGGCACCGGCAATCTCTGGATGATCGACATCGCGCCGCCGGACCTGAAATACGGGTTGGCGCTGGCGCCGCTGAAGGAAGGCGGGCTGTGGCAGATCATAACGTTCTGCGCGGCCGGCGCGTTCATCTCCTGGGCGCTCCGGCAGGTCGAGATCTCGCGCAAGCTCGGCATCGGCCTGCATGTGCCGTTCGCGTTCAGCTTCGCGATCCTGGCGTATCTGACGCTGGAATTCGCCCGTCCGATCCTGATGGGCGCCTGGGGCCACGGCTTCCCGTACGGCATCATTGCGCATCTCGACTGGGTATCCAATGTCGGCTACCAGTATCTGCACTTCCACTATAATCCGGCCCATATGCTGGCGATCACGTTCTTCTTCACGAACGCGTTCGCTCTGTCGCTGCACGGATCGCTGGTGCTGTCGGCGGCCAACCCTGGGCGCGGCCAACTGATCAAGACCGCCGCGCACGAGAATCAGTATTATCGCGACGTGCTGGGCTGGTCCATCGGGCCGTTGGGCATTCACCGCCTGGGCCTGTTCCTGGCCATATCGGCATCCTTCTTCAGCGCGGTCTGCATCCTGATCAGCGGCCCGTTCTGGACCCGCGGCTGGCCGGAATGGTGGAGCTGGTGGCTGAACCTGCCGATCTGGTCGCACTGACGCGACCGGCCGGCAGCACTCAATCTACACACAGCAGCACGGAAGACGGGGAGCGTTTCCGCCATGGCTACGTATCAGAATATCTTTACCCGCGTGCAGTTGCGCGGGCCCATACACTCGGTGCCGTTGCCACGTGGCAACGACCCCCGGCTCGGGCGCGGCGGTTTCAATTACCTGCTCGGCCTGATCGGCGAGGCGCAGATCGGACCGATCTATCTCGGCACGCTCGGCGTCGCGTCCCTGCTGTTCGGTTTCATCGCGATCGAAATCATTGGCCTCAACATGGCGGCCTCGGTGAACTGGAGCCCGATCCAGTTCGTCCGCCAACTGCCATGGCTCGCGCTGGAACCGCCGGCCTATAGCACCGGCCTGCATATTCCACCGCTGGCGCATGGCGGCTGGTGGCTGTTCGCCGGCCTCACGCTGACCATCTCCATCCTGCTCTGGTGGGTGCGGATGTATCGGCGCGCGGTGCAGCTCGGCCTGGGCACGCACACACCATGGGCGTTCGCCGCGGCGATCTGGCTCTACCTGGTGCTGGGGCTGATCCGCCCGGTGCTGCTGGGCCACTGGTCGGAGGCGGTGCCGTTCGGCATCTTCCCCCACCTGGACTGGACCGCCTCGTTCTCGCTGCGCTACGGCAACCTGTTCTACAACCCGTTCCACATGCTCTCGATCACCTTCCTGTATGGCTCGGCGGTGCTGTTCGCCATGCATGGTGCGACGGTGCTGGCGACCACCCGGTTCGGCGCCGAGCGCGAAGTGGAGCAGATCGTCGATCGCGGCACCGCCTTCGAGCGCGGTGCGCTGATGTGGCGCTGGTGCATGGGCTTCAACGCCAGCGCGGAATCCATCCATCGCTGGGCCTGGTGGTTCGCGGTGCTGGTGCCGCTCTGCGGCGGCATCGGCATCCTGCTGACCGGCACGGTGGTCGATAATTGGTTCCTCTGGGGTGTCAAACACGGCTTCGCCCCCAGCTATCCGCTGCTGACGCCGCATGTCACCGACCCGGCGCTGACCTATGGAGGCCCAAAATGAGCTTTACCCTCAAGATTGTCGGCGCCCTTGCGGTGGTCGGCGGGGTGTTCGTGGCCTCGCATTTCACGCTACCGCCGGTTGTTACAATCCAGCGCGCCTATCGCGGCACGGGCTCGGAAATCGTCTATCTGCCGAAGACGCTGGCCAAGTCGCGCGCTGAAAATGTGTCGCCGGCGCCGGAGCCGAAGCAGGATCCGGCCGGCCAGCCATCGTCCGCCGTCTACCAGAACGTCAAGGTGGCCGGTAAGGTTGATGCCAACGAGTTCCTGCGGTTGATGGCGTCGATCGCCAACTGGGTGGCGCCGGTGCAGCAATGCAACTACTGCCACAACGCCGAGAACCTGGCTTACGACAGCATCTATACCAAGATCGTCGCGCGCCGCATGCTGCAGATGACGGAGTATATCAACACCAACTGGAAGCAGCATGTCGGTGCCACCGGTGTCACATGCTACACCTGCCACCATGGCCAGCCGGTGCCGAGCAACATCTGGTTCCACGCACCGCTGCCGGCGCCGAACTTCGCCGGCGGCATGGCGGAAGTGAACCAGGGCAAGAACCTGGTATCATCGGTCGCGGTGGGCTCTTCGCTGCCGTATGATCCGCTGACACCGTTCCTGGAGCAGGCCAACAACATCCGCGTGCAATCCACGCAGGCGTTGCCCGGCGCCGACGACGCGTCGGTGAAGGATGCCGACTGGACCTATGCGCTGATGATGCAGATGTCCAACGCGCTTGGGGTGAACTGCAACTATTGCCACAACACGCGTGCCTTCCGCGACTGGGATCAGTCCCCGCCGCAGCGTGTCACCGCGTGGTACGGCATCCGCATGGTGCGCGACCTGAACAACAACTACCTCGATCCGCTGGCCAAGATCCTGCCGGCGAACCGGTTGGGGCCCACCGGTGACGGACCCAAGCTGCAATGCGCTGTCTGCCACAAGGGCGTCTACAAGCCGCTCTATGGCGTGAGCCTGGTGAAGGATTATCCTGAGATCGGCGCAGATGGGCAGATTAACCTGACGGCCGATATTGGTGCCGTTGGCGATTACAAAGACAAGTAAGAAAAATTCTGGGTGGGGCGGCATGCCCAGCCCAGCCCCATCTCCGCATCATTGCGAGCCGTGGTGAAGCAACTCAGGAGAACTGGCGAGACCTCGCCTGTTCTCCTGAGTTGCTTCACTACGGCTCGCAATGATGTAGGCAGCATTCGGGGCGTTGAGCGACATCGGCCCCGGCAAAGGATAAAGGCGGATATTACTGCGTAACCTTCAACTGCGTATAAACCAGCCCCGCAAACTCATCCAGCTTCGGCGCCCAGCGATCCTTCGGCACCGCCTTGTTCTTGAACACGATCGGGCAATACGCCGCGGTGAGCTGATTGACGATATCCGCCGGCTGCACGCCCGGCACCTCACGCCGCACATCGGCAATCACCTTGTCCACCTGCGGCAGCTCCGTGTTGTCGGTGATTTGCTGCAACGCGGTCTGCACATCGCCGTGCGGGTCGCTCACTACATGGCCGAGTTTGCCATCCTGAACGCTGACGCACCAATGCGTGCCGGCCATCATGCTCTTGTTCGCCGCGGCCAGTTGCGTGACCAGTTCGGGCGTGGCACTTGCCGGTGCCCCATTGCCCCAACTGGTGCGCACGTAGTTGGCCACGTCGGCAATCTGTTCCGGCGTCAGGCTGGTCGCAAAACCTGGCATGGGCGCATAACTATCCTGCGCCGCCAAACCGCCGACCACGGCGTTGATCACGTTTTCCGGCCCTTTCGCCGTTACCGCGCCATTGCCCGCCAGCGGCGGCACCGCCTGGCCCAGTCCATGGCCGTTCGGCTGATGGCAGGACGCGCAGTTGGTGAGGTAAATATCCGCGCCGGTATTTTCATTATACGCAACCGTCGTCGTGGCCGAGGGCTTATAGCTCGACTTGGCCGGAATGGTTTTCACAAATACCGCGATATCGTGCAGATCGGCGTCGGTCAGCTTCGAGAGGCTGTCATGCACCGTCTCCGCCATCGGGCCGATGACGACGCCGCGCCCAGGCGCGGCACCCTTCTTGAAATACTCGACGAGCGTATCCACGCTCCAACTGCCAATCCCTTCTTTCGGATCGGAGGTGATGTTTGGTGCGTAATAATTTTGCTGTGAGCCACCGGCAAACGCTTCGCTTTCGATCGGCGCCTGCGCGACATTGCGCGGCGTATGGCAGGCGGCGCAATGTTCGAGGCCGGTCACCAGATAGGCGCCGCGGTTCCATTCCGGCGATTTCGATGGATCAGGCTTGAAAGTGCCTTCCTTGAAATAGACGGCGTTCCAGCCGGCGATGCCCTCGCGTACATTGAATGGGAAAATCAGGTGATTGGGCTTCTGTGGCGCGTCTACCGCTGGCAGCGAGAATAGATAGGCCTTGATCGCGAGCACGTCGTCGCGCGTGACATGGGTGAACCATTGATACGGCAATCCGGGATACAGATACGCGCCATCGTTGCGTATCCCGGCATGCAGCGCATGGAAGAATTGGTCGTCGGTCCAGTTACCGATGCCCGTCTTCTTGTCGGGCGTGATGTTGGGCGTCGCCATGCGCCCAAACGGCGTGTCCAAATACAAGCCGCCCGCATACGGCTTGCCGCCCGGCGCACTATGACATGCGACGCAATCCCCCGCGGTCGCCAGGTATTTGCCGTGTGCGACAATATCTTCCTTCGGGCCTGCCCAGCCGGAGGCCGGGATGCAGGCGGCACCGGCAAGCAACAGGAACATTGTATGTCTTGCCGCGCGTGCCATTGTCATGCCCATCTGCTCCTGACCCGACGCGGGAACGTGCAGCGACGAGAAAGGTTCCGTATGCCGATGCGACGCGCGCGGGCCCGGGCCGCGGACAGGAGACGCCGACATGATTGACAAGGCGGGGGTCGCCAAGCCGGGGACCGACAAGGCAGCCCACACCGCACGCAAATTCAGTCCGGCGCTGCTGTTCAACATGATCGAGCATAATCTCTACCTGGCGCTGGGCGGATTGCTCTCCATCGTGGCGCTCGCCGCCCTGGTCCATGTCGGTATCGACGTGGCAGCGAGCCTCGTCGCCTTCAATGAGAATGGGCGCCTGCTGGTCATTATGGACCATTTGCTGTTCGTGCTGATGCTGGTGGAAATCCTGCACACGGTGAACGTCTCGATCCGGTCCGGCTCGCTGAACGCCGAGCCGTTCCTGGTGGTCGGGCTGATTGCCTCGATCCGCCGCGTCCTGGTCATCACGCTCGAATCATCCAACGCAACGAATGGCGTCGCCGGCGGCGGCGCCAGCGAATTGTTCCACGACAGCATGATTGAGCTGGGCGTGCTGGGTCTGCTGATCCTGGTGATGGTCATATCGATCTTCCTGCTGCGCCGGGCGCGCGAGGAGACCGAGGAAGAACGCGCGAAACGTTCCGCCCCGGCGGCCAAGTCGGCCGCCGCTCCGCCAGCCACAGGAACGGCTAAATGATTGCGATCTAGGTACCATAGCCGTTGGCCAAGCCGTGTCGAGGCCGCCAGCCAAAGTGGGAGGCACGTAAAGATCTTACGCTCCTCGCCAGATCAGGTCAGGTCGCGCCGCCAAGGGACATCTCGCAACAGACCTCTCGACAAGCGCATCAATCTCTTTCTTGCGCCCGGGGGGTCAATCTCCCCTGGCGTTCGGTATTATGTCAGGGACGCCGCAGCCGATGCGTCCTTGGCGCCGTCGCCGCGGGCGATCGCGGCGTCCAGCAATGCGGCGACCGCCGGCATGACCGCCAGGTCCACGCCGTGCCGCCCGGCCTCCTCGATCATCAGGCGCACATCCTTGCGCGCCATCGTCATTTCGAACGACGGCGTGAAGTCGCCGGACGCGATGCGCGCGGCGCGCACCGGCAGCATCACGCCCGGATTGAATTTTTCGAACAGGCTGAACGCGTCGGCGGTGCCGATGCCGCAGGCATGCGCCAGGCGGTTCACGTCGCCCAGCGTCGCCATCATGGCCAGCAGCGTGAGGTTGCCGAACAGCTTGAATGCGGCGGCGCGATCGGGCGCCGCGCCGAGATAGACCAAATTGCCGGTCATGGTGCTGAGCAAAGGTTGCAGCGCATCGTGCGCGGTTTGCGGGCCGGCGAGCAGCATCAGGCCGGTGCCGGCGACGCAATTGGCTGGCGCCATGAATACCGGCGCATGCACGAAATGGCGGCCGCGGCCGGCCCAGCGTTCGAACCGCGCGAGGGTGGGCGTCGGCGCGGTGGTGGTGTGGTCGACGATCCAGAGCGCCGGGTCGATCGCATCGGCGAGCGGTTCGAGCACGTCGTCGACCGATGCATCATCCGCCAGCGACAAATGCAGATGCGAGACGTCCTGCAGCGCGTCGCGCGGCGATGCGGCCAGCGTGGCGCCCGCCGCGACCGCGGCCTCGGCGCGCGCGGGCGAGCGGTTCCACACCGTCACGTGATGACCGTTCTCGATCAGCCGGCGAACGAAGCCCGTGCCCATCAGGCCGGTGCCGAAGAAAGCGATGTTCATGCGTGTGCCCCATGTGACCCGCGCGCATGCGCCGGTTGGGGCTATATGGGATGCGGAAAAAAGGCAGGCCTTCTTTTTTGAAAAAAAGAAGCAAAAAACTTTTATCTGTTGGTTCCCGCGCAAGCTGAACAAGGTGTGCGTCAGGTCATTCGCTTTTGCTCTATCTCGCCACCACGGCGGCGGGGGCATTGGAGGCGGATAGTTCCGCGTCGGTGCCGACGCGGACCGCGGTGTAGCCCTGGTTCTTCAGCAGCGCCTGCACGCCGGTGCCGCCGCAGAGATGGGCGGCGCCCAGCGCCACGAAGCTCGTGCCGCCATTTTGCAGCAGTGCCACGATGCCGTTGGCGAATTCCTCGTCGCGCCGCACGATGATGTCGTCGAAATAGCGCTCGTCGCTGACCGCCAGACGCTGGTTGGTGATCTTGTCGAGCTCGCTGTCGCGGCCGGCGAGCCAAGCCTGCACCAGCGGGTTCATGGTGCCGTTTGCGGACGGATAGCCGTCGATTTCCATCTCCAGGGCGCGCACCTGCGCCTCCAGCGGCATGTCCGCCAGCACCGCGAACTGCGAATCCGACGATTCGAACGTATGCGTCGGGCGGTGGTGCTTGCGCGCGTAGAGCAGCAGGTCCGATTCCACGCCGTAGCCGTTGTGGGCGCGATGCATGGTCACCCCGTCCAGCAGCATTTGCGCCAGCCAGGGTTTGACATGTCCGAACGAATCGACGCCGAGGCCGGCGCTGCTCATTTCCATCGCGTAGCGGGCGCGGTAACGGCGCGGCAGCAGGTTCTTGAGATTGCCCTGCTGGCTCATGCCGTAACGGTTTATCAGGCGCATCAGATAGGGCTGGCTGCCGGTGTCGGCCTCGGTCCAGATTTGCGACGAGGCGGCAAGCGCCGCGTCCACTTGCGGGCTATGCCAATTCACGTTCGGCGGCAGGTTATGCACCGTGCCGAACAGATAGACCGTCGCGCTGGAACTATGCACCGCCCACAGCGCGGGCGCGGCGGACGCCTGGTGGGTTGCGGCGGCGCTAAGGCCGCCGGATGCGAGGGCCGACAATGCCATACGGCGAAGGCGATCAAGCAGCTGCATGACCAAAACTCTTTTCAGACGATGCGCTTCATTAAGACCCGTCCGATCCAAAGTTCAAGTCGAATTCGTTAGCCTACCATTAAAAAAGATACGAATGCTCGATATAACAGCGCTTCCAACATAAAATTGAGACAATGAGTGAATTTCTCTACAGCGTGCTGTATTTTGAGGCAGTCGGCGGCGCCTATGCCGTGCGTGCGCCGCCACGCCGCGTGGCGCCGATCATCGAACGTCGCCCCCACACCAGTGTCGCTGACATCGCATAATTCCATACCACGCCGATCACCGCGCCGACCAGCGCCGCCGGCGTCGGCCCGGTGGTGCGGGCGTGATAGAGCGCGCGCGCGATGCCGATATTGGCGAGCGCGCCCACGCCGCACACGACCATGAACAGGAACAGGCCGCGCCACAGCCGGGCGCCGCGCAGGCGCTGGTCGCGATACGTGATGACGTTGTTCAACTGAAAATTCGCCACCATGGCGGTCACGGTGCCGGCCAACTGCGCCATGTCGAACGCCATGCCGGCGGCGCTCAGCAGGGAGAGCACCGCCAGGTTGACCAGCACGCCGAACCCGCCGACCAGCGCGAACGATAGAAAGCGCAGCGGCACCATGCCGCCGAGCGCCTTGTCCACCAGCAGCGCGCCGAATTGCAGCATCACCAGCGGAGACAGCTTGCTCTCGCCCTCGGTGCGCGGCCGGAAGGTCGCGCCCACCTCCAGCACGCGCGGACGGCCGGGCCAGGAGAGCAGCAGATCGAGCAGGATTTTGAAGCCCTGGCCGGTCAGGCGCGGCGCCAGGCGTTCGATGGTCTGCTGCCGTGTCATGAAGAAGCCGCTCATCGGGTCGGTCAGCCGCACCGGCAGCAGCGTGGTGGCGAGGCGGATGGCCGCGGCGGACAGGCGGTGGCGGAAGGCGCTGGAGAGACCCGCCGCATCGCCGCCGGCGGCAAAGCGGCTGGCGAGGACGAAATCCGCACGGTCGGCGCGCAGCGCGTCCAGCATGACCGGCAGCCGCGTCTCGTCGTGCTGCAAGTCGCCGTCGATGACCGCGACATAGCGGGCTGAGGAGGCGAGCGCCCCCTCGATGACCGCGGATGCCAGACCGCGGCGGCCAATGCGGCGGATGCAGCGGATGCGCGTGTCGGCGGCGGCGGCGGCGCGCACCGCGGCCGCGGTCTCATCCGGGCTATCGTCGTCGACGAAGATCGCCTCCCAGGCGATGCCGGCAAGCGCCGCGTCCAGCCGCGCGATCATCGGGGCGACGTTACGGCGCTCGTTATAGCAGGGGATGACGACGGTGAGTTCGGCCGGCGCCATCTTGGGTCCGTGGTGAGGGCGCGTGTTGGGTAATCATGGCGCCGGAGGCGCGCAAGGCAGAAGAAAGGAAGAAAGTGTTCTTTTTTGAAAAAAAGAACCAAAAAACTTTTGCTCCTTGGCTCACGTGGCCCGTTTCGAAATGGGCCGCGTGTCTGAAAGAGCAAAAGTTTTTGGTTCTTTTTTTCAAAAAATAACACTTCCCGTGTCTGCTGCGCCGGAGCGGGGCCGCAACGCTGGCCCCGCTCCGAACCGCGCCTAACGCAGGCTCGCCGTCAGTGCCTTGTTCTGCTCGACCTTGGACGGAATGGTGTAGAGCACCCGGGCCGACATGCCGAACGATGTCTGGTTCAGCAGGATCAGCGGCGGCACCGGAGCGCCGGAGATGCCGAGGCCGGTATTGTTGACGATCACCTTCAGATAATTGTCGCCGGGGACGAAGCCGCTGGTCACATGGTTGATCTTGGCGCCGTTGGCTGTCGTGAAATTATAGGCGTTGTTCGCGCCGCCATCGCTGAAGGTCATGGCACCGGTGCCTGGGGCGTTGATGCCGGTGGCGCCGATGACTTTGCCGTTCAATTCGACCACGGTGCGGTCGTCCGCATACAGGCCGGCGATCGCCAGCGTGATTTTCACCGCGCCCTTGGGAATGTTGAATTTGGTCTGCGCGTAGTAATACCCGTCATTGTCGGTAAACGGAATCGCGACTTTGGAGATCGATCCGCTGGTGCCGATATAGGTTGGCGCAGCGTGTACGATATTGCCTTGCGAAACCTCGTACACCGTCCAATGGGCGGCATTACCTTTCGAGGTGCTGACGGTTACGGATGTGGTACCTGCAACCGCGCTGCCGGCACATGCGAATGTCGATGCGGCGATTGCCGCGAGCAAAAGTTTCATGATGAAAAACTCCCGTGGGACTGGACCAGCCGCCGTTAATCAGCCGGCTCCGACGTTCTAACGCAAACGTGATCCAGAATCACAGTAAATTTATGCGCGCGAAGATGAAAACCGCAAAAACGCAAGTTTTGTGATCAATACTCATAAGTTTTGCTGGGAACATCCGTACAGCAGCTAGTTTTTTAGGCAAAATAACGCCAATAAGCAGTAGATAAGCTGTTTTTATGCCGGACTGAACAAATGTTAATTACTTATTTAACATATGTTCTGAGTAACGGTCTGCCGACGCTGCCGCTTCTGATCGCAAAGCGCGCGATAAATGTGGTGTGTCGGACATAGTCGGCTGGGCCGGCTAAGCGCGCCGTAAAATCAGGTGAACATCCGTTCTGCACATCGTATGAAGGCTTCGTACGTTATTGCGCGCCAACGCGGCGCGAGCGGGACTGCGCGTCCCGCTCTGCCGCGACCCTGCGGCGATGCCAGGCTAACGCAAGTTCTTGGTCAAAGGCATGGCCTCTGCGGATGTGCTCGGGACCGTATAGATCAGTCGTGAGGTCAGGCCGACCTCCGTCCCGCTATTCGGGTCCAGACCGCCGGAAATGCCATTATTCGTGTTGTTGACAATAAGCTTGAGGTAATTGTCACCGGTGACAAAACCGGTCGTCACATGGTTGATCTTGGCCGCGTTCGCCGTAGTGAACGAATAAGGGTTGTTCGCCCCGCCGTCCGTCAACACCATTTGGCCGGCGCCCGGGGCGCCGATGCCGGTGCTACCGATGACTTTCCCGTTCAGTTCGATAACGACGCGATCATCCGCGAACAGGCTGGCGATTGCCAGCGTAACCTTGGTGGCGCCGGCCGGGACGGTGAACTTGGTTTGCGCGTACCAATAGCCGTCATTGTCCGTCCACGGGATCGTGACCGTCGGATAGTTCTTGTAGTTCTGGAAGAACACCGGCTTGGCGTGTATCACGGACCCGCCTGAGACTTCGTAGACGGTAAAGGGGTCAGATCCCTTGGTCGTGCTGATGATCTTGGTCACGACGGTGCCGCTTGCCAGCGCGCTGGTGGCGAATGTCGACGCTGCAAACGCCATTAAGAAAAGCTTGGTCATAATTGACTCCGATGAATTGATCCCGGCGCGGAAATTGCGCCGGTGGCCGCGTTTTAACGCAAATGTGAACGAAAGAAACAGAAAATTTGATAATGATGCTGATCTTCTCTCGCGTTTCGCCATCGGCGCGGCTTTAAATAAAAATTTGTCAGATCGGCGTCCGATTAGAAATTTTTAGCCATTTTGCTATTATCTTGCTGCTTTCCTGTGCCGTGCAGCGGTTTTTCAATTGGGCTGAACAGGTGTTTCGGAATAACTGAGCAGGTGTTCCTGCTTGTTGTATATGCGTTTCTCGCAACGATCACGTGCGGCGCAAGCGCAAAGGCCGCGAAACGCTTAGCTGCCGTGTTCATTTCGCCACGCTGCACACGTGGCGCGTGTGCAGATCGGGCCGGCAGGATATCCCACGTTCCGGCTTGTTGTGGGCATGTCAGACGCGCGGCCGGTGGGATACGCGCGCGAAAAGGGGGGTATCCTGCGATGCGCCCTGTCACGCCGCTATGATTCCATCATACCGATATGGTCGCGCGCGTGGGGGAACGGCTCCGCCGCCTTGCCGCACCTGGCACGCATGAACGCGAGCGGGTCAGCGCAGGCTCCTGGTGAGCGCCTTGATGTCGGGCGCGGTCGTCAGCATACCATAGAGCATTCGGCGGTGAGGCCGACATTGGTCCCGGTCGCGCCGGAGCCCTGCTGCCGCCTTGCATGCCGGCGGCGGTGTTGTTGACGATCAAGGTCAGCATATTCGTGCCGGCGACGAAGCCGGTCGTGATGTGGCCGGCCTTGGCGCTCCGGCCGACCGGGACATCCCAGGCCTGCGGCGTGCCGCCTTTGGTAAACACCATGTCGCCGTCGCCACGGGAAGACGTAGCCGGAGCTGGCGGCAGGGCGATCATCCGCTTTCAAGCGCGGCAGAGTAATTTTGGTAACGGACTGAACTTGTGTTCAAAAATAACGGATCAGATGTTCCCGCGTGGTTGACGTCTGTTCCGCGTCATGAAACGCCGCGGCGCCACGGAAAATGCAGTAAACGCGTGGACGGCGTGTTGATTTCGCCACGATGCACAGCGCGTGTGGAGTGCCGGCGCTCGCAGGCCGTCAAATCGCCGAGGAGTGCCTCGCCGTGCGTTCGCCCGCGCAAGGCACTGTTCCGGCGGCTCAGCCAAGTGGGCCGCGGCACCGCGGCCTGCTGGCGCACGCCGCGCTCACGCGGGCTGTTGTGATACGTACACGGAAAGGGGGGGGCATCCTGCGATGCCCCCCGTCCTGCAGTCTTAGGTATAGTCGCTCACCGTAGCTGGCTCGCCGGACGGGCGACCGTCCCGCGGCCGCTGGTCAGCGCATGCTCTTGGTAAGCGCGCCGGTGTCGGCCGCCGCGGCCGGCACTTTGTAGATCACGCGGGCGGTCATGCCGACTTCAGTGGCGCCGCCAGCGACGCCGCCGAGCAGCGGGCCGGTGATGCCTTGGTCGGTGTTGTTGACGATCAACGTGATCGTATTCAACCCGGCCACGAAGCCGCTGGTGATGTGGTTGACTTTGGCGCCCTGCGTGGTGGCGAACTGGTAGTCAGTCAGGGCGCCGCCATCTGAAAACACCATCTGGCCGGCGCCGGGGCTGTTGAAGCCGGTGCTGGCGACGATGTTGCCGTTCAGTTCGACGACGACGCGGTCGTCCGCGAACAGGCTGGCGATCGCCAGCGTCGGCTTGGTGGCGTTGGCGGGCAACGTAAACGTGGTCGTCGCATACCAGAACCCATCATTGTCGGTCCACGCCGTCGGCAGCGAGATGGTCGGGTAGCTTCCTGTCGGGTAGCCCGATTGGACCCCGTAGAACTGCGCGGGGGCACTGATCAGGCTGCCGGTGCCGTTGGCGGAAACCTCGTAAACGGTCCAGGGGTCATTGGTCTGGGTCGTGCTGACGATCTTCGAGACCGTCGTGGTGGCCGGGGCGGCCATGGCGCTGGTGGCGAATGCCGTGGCCGCGAGGGCCGCGAGGAACAATTTCATGATGATTGACTCCGATGAGCTAGCCCAGCTCCAAAGCGGGCCGGTAAGCGTCTTTTAACCAAAATTTTGGACGTGTCAATTTCAATTTTTAATCAATTTTAATCCTTCGCAGCATAGCTCCCATTCGCGGGCCATCGGGCGACAGCGGTCCGTTCAAACGAAAAGGGGCATATTTCGATGCCCCTCCACGCTCGCCGACAGGTTGATGTAGTCCGGCGAGAGGGGGCGATGTCCCGCCGCGCCTCGCCGCGAACGTGCCGTTAGCGGAGGCTCTTGGTGAGCGCGCTGGTGTCTTCCGAAGCAGCGGCCTTCGGCGTGTAGACCACGCGGGCGGTCATGCCGACTTCGGTTGCGCCACCGGCGGTGCCGGCTTGCAACGGGCCGGAAATGCCGGTGCCGGTGTTGTTGACGATCAATGTCAGCGTGTTCACACCCGCCACAAAGCCGGTCGACGTCACGTGTTTGACCTTGGCGCCTTGCGCCGTCGTGAAGGTGAAGTTTTCCAGTGTGCCGCCATCGGTCATCACCATCTGGCCGGCACCCGGGCTGTAATAGCCGCCGCTCGCCACGACGTTGCCATTCAGCTCGACGACGACGCGGTCGTCGGCAAACAGGCTGGCGATCGCCAGCGTCGGCTTGGTGGCGCCGGTCGGCAGCGTAAAGCTGGTCGTCGCGTACCAATAGCCGTCATTGTCTGTCCACGCGGCGGGAATGGTGACCGTCGGGTAGCCGTCCTCATTGGCATAGAAAACTGCCGGGGCGCTGACCCACGCGCCGGCGCCGTAGGCGGAAACCTCATAGACGGTCCATGGGTCGTTTGTCTTGGTGGTGCTGACGATCTTGGAAACCGTGGTTCCGGCCAGGGCGCTGGTGGCGAATGCGGTGGCGGCGAGGGCCGCGAGCAACAACTTCATGATAATGTCTCCCGAAGAGCTAAACCAGCTCCACAGCGGGCCGGTGGGCGCCTTGTAGATAAAATTTTGGACGTGTCAAACTCAATTTTTAACACTTGTTAAGTTTTTTCCGCATGGGCCCATGACCTTGGCGGATGGGCGTGCGCGGACCGGCGACAGACGCAGAGCGGCCGCGCAACGACAGACAGCCGCATGGCTTGTTTTCGGTGGCACGATGCGTCATATGCCGCGCCGTCACCGGCGCCGCCGCACGGCCCGCCGGTGATAATTCACACGCGGGGTTCCTCCCCGGGCCCCAAGGGTCCGGTCCGGTGCCACCAGGCAAAGCCCCGCGGAGGCTCAACCGGACGACACCAGGAAGGACCACGCCACCATGGCGATGCCCGATTTTTCACTCCGCCAGCTGCTCGAAGCCGGCGTCCATTTCGGCCACCACACGCGCCGGTGGAATCCGCGCATGTCGCCATTCCTGTTCGGCGTGCGCAACCAGGTCCATATCATCGACCTGCAGCAGACCGTGCCGATGCTGGACCGCGCGCTGCGCGAAGTGCGCGACGTGACCGCCAAGGGCGGCCGCGTGCTGTTCGTCGGCACCAAGCGCGCCGCGGCGGAACATGTCGCCGAGGCGGCCAAGCGCTGCGGTCAGTATTATGTGAATCACCGCTGGCTCGGCGGCATGCTGACCAACTGGAAAACCATCACCGGGTCGATCAAGCGGCTGCGGCAGATCGACGATCTGCTCGCCGGCGACACCACGGGGCTGACCAAGAAAGAAGTGCTGGAAATGACGCGCGACCGCGACAAGCTGGAGCGCAGCCTGGGCGGCATTAAGGAAATGGGCGGCCTGCCGGACATCCTGTTCATCATTGATACGAACAAGGAGAAGCTGGCCGTCGAAGAAGCCACCAAGCTCGGCATTCCCGTGGTCGCCGTGCTGGACAGCAACTCCGACCCCGAAGGTGTCACGTTCCCGATCCCCGGCAATGACGATGCGATCCGCGCCATTTCGCTGTATTGCGAGCTGGTGAGCAGCGCCGTGCTGGACGGCATCAGCCAGGAACTCAGCGCCAGCGGCGCCGACCTGGGCGAGGCCGAGGAGATCCCTGAGCCGGTGGCGGTGGCCGAGCCGGAGCTTGCTCCGGTCGCGCAGTAGGGCAGGCCAGGGGCTCTGCCCCTGGACCCCGCTGGGGACAAGTCCCCAGGCCCCATTACTTAAGTTGGGGGATCAGGTGGGGGGCACGCGGGGCGTGAGTACGGCACGTGTGCCCCCCAACAAAACAAACAGGTTCTAAGGACTTGTCCTTAGCGGGGGTCGAGGGGGCAGAGCCCCCCGCCTTTCTAACCGCACGAATGGAGCACGTTATGGCTGAGATCACCGCAACCCTGGTCAAGGACCTGCGCGACAAGACGGGCGCGGGGATGATGGATTGCAAGAAGGCGCTGGTTGAGACGTCGGGCGACCTGGAGGGTGCGATCGACTGGTTGCGCAAGAAGGGATTGTCGGCGGCGGCGAAGAAGAGTGGGCGCGTGGCGGCCGAGGGCCTGGTGGGTGTGGCGTCGGCGCCGAACCGCGCGGCGGTGGTCGAGGTGAATGCCGAGACGGATTTCGTGTCGCGCAACGAGACGTTTCAGGCGTTCGTCGAGAGCGTGGCGAAGATCGCGCTGGATGTCGGCGACGATCTGGACGTCATCAAGGGCGCGGCATTTCCGGGCACCGGCCGCACGGTGGCTGAGGAGACGACGCATCTGATCGCGACGATCGGCGAGAATATCCTGATCCGCCGTGCGAAGGTGCTGCATGTGTCGTCCGGCGTGGTGGCGACATATGTGCATGCGGTGTTGCGCCCCGGTTTGGGCAAGATCGGCGTGCTGGTGGCGATCGAGGCGGCGAGCGAGCTCGCGGCGCTGGAGACGCTTGGGCGGCAGATCGGCATGCATATCGCGGCGGCGCGGCCGGATGCGCTGGACATCGATGCGGTCGATCCCGCGGCGCTGGAGCGTGAGCGCGCGGTGCTGAGCGAGCAGGCGCGGGCGAGCGGCAAGCCGGAAGCGATCATCGAAAAGATGGTCGAAGGGCGTGTGCGCAAGTATTACGAGGAGGTTGTGCTGCTGGAGCAGGTGTGGGTGCATGACGGCGAGAGCCGGGTGCGTGCGGTGGTGAAGAAGGCCGGTGCCAAGCTGGCCGGGTTTGCGCGCTTCCAGTTGGGCGAGGGCGTGGACCGTGGGCCGCAGGGCGATTTTGCCGCGGAAGTGGCGGCAGTCGCCGGAATATAAAGCAAGGAAGAATGTTCTTTTTTGAAAAAAAGAACCAAAAAACTTTTGCTCGTTTGGTTCCGTGCAAGCTGGACCAAGTGTGCGTCAGGTTGTGAGGGCAACAGAGCAAAAGGTTTTTGCTTCTTTTTTTCAAAAAATAAGTTCTTTCTTACTTCTTCTTGTCTGCGCCTGCACCCCTGACGCGGCTTTATTGCCCTCAGGCTTCAGCATTACGCCGACCGCTGTAGCGGGCGCGGATTTCCAGCGCCTGCCCACGCATCTGCGCGCCGACGGCACGGCGGATGCGAACGGTGCGGTGACCATGGCGCTGAGCCCGGATGGCAGCACGCTGCTTGTGCTCACCAGCGGCTATAATACGTCGTTCCGCACGACGCAGAACGCACCGATCACGCATGCAGTGCCGGACCCGCGCACCGGCCTGGCAAGCGGCGTGACCACGCCGAATGCGGAATGGATTTTTCTGTATGATGTGCGGGGTGCCGCGCCGGTGCTGCGGCAGACGCTGTCGTTGCCGAACACGTATCACGGCCTGGTCTGGGCGCCGGACGGCAAGCGCTTTTATGTATCCGCTGGTATAGACGATCGCGTTGGCGTGTTTGCGGCTACCGGCGCGGGCGGGACGTTCGCGCCCGCGGCGCCGGCCATTTTGCTGGGCCATAATGGCGGGGCGGGCAAACCGTTGCCGGAGTATGACGGCGGGTTGTTCAAGGCGACGCCCATCGGGCAGTCGGGCAAAGCGCTCGCGGCGGTGGGGGGTGCCACGTCGGCAGTGGCCGCAGGGCTGGCGCTGAGCGCGGATGGGCGCACGCTCGCGGTCGTCAATATGCAGAACGATTCGCTCAGCCTGGTGGCGACCCAGACGCGCCAGGTGATGCGCGAGGTGCATTTCTTCACGCCGGGACAGGCAGCAGCGGTTGGCGAACTGCCTTACTGGGTGACGATCCGCTCGGACGCGGCGGGGCATTTCGCACGCGCCTATGTGAGCAGCCAGCGTGACGGGCAGGTGCTGTCGGTGGCGGCGGACGGGCAATTCCGCGTCATTTCGGTGGGCGGTGAGCCGAACCGCATGGTGCTCTCGGCCGATCAGCGATGGCTCTATGTCGTGAACGGCGACCGCGACGAGGTCGAGGAAATCGATACCGTGAGCGACAGCGTGCGCCGGCGTCTGTCTCTGCTTCGGCCGGGCGATACGCTGTTGGGGGCGGGGCCCGATGGCGCGGCGCTGAGCCCGGACGGGGCGACTTTGTATGTGACGCTGAGCAATGAAAACGCGCTCGCGGTGCTGGACCTGGCGACCGGCACCGTGCGCGGGCGCATTCCCACCGGCTGGTTCCCGAGCGACGTGGCGTCCAGCCGCGATGGCGGAAAACTATTCGTCATCAACACGAAGAATATCGCCGGGCCGAGCGATTTTACGCTGGCGCCCGACACGGGTGCGCCGGTGCCGCCGGCGAATGGGCATAACGGCTACGTGCTGGCAATGGAGAAAGCCGGGTTGCTGAGTTTCGCGCCGCCCGATCCGGCCCCGCTTGCGCGGCTTTCGGCGCTGGTGGACCGGAATAATCATTTTGCCAATCGCCGGCCCGATCCGATGATGGCGTTTTTGCGCACGCATATTCATCACGTGATCTATATTCTGAAGGAAAACCGCAGCTATGATCAGGTGCTGGGTGATCTGAAGCAGGGCAACGGCGATCCGTCGCTGACGCAATTTCCGCGCCCGGTCACGCCGAACAACCATGCGCTGGCCGAGCGGTTTGCGCTGCTGGATAATTTCGCCACCGCCGGCGATGTCAGTGGCGACGGGTGGAACTGGAGTTTCCAGGGGCACGCGAATGTCTACACCAACCGTACGGTGGGGGTGGATTACGGCAACGCGAACTTCAAGATGCCGTTCGACTGGAACGGCAGTCCGCGCAATATCGGTCTCGCGGTGCCGGATCATGCGGCGCACGAAACGCCCGATACGGTGCGGATTACCACGCTGCTTGATCCGTCGGGCAAATCGGCGATCGAGCCGGGGCCGAAGGACATTACGGCGGACGAAGGCGCCGACGACGATGATCAGGGCGCGCTGGGCGGGTATCTTTGGGATTCGGCTTTGCGCGCCGGGAAGAGTTTACGCCATTACGGTGTCTATTCCGACGAGAATTATTATACGCGCGGGTCGCCGTTCTATTTCCCGATCGTGCGCGATGCGGCGCGGGCGGGCGCGCTGCAATCGGTGCCGCTCCGGCCGGCGCTGATCGGGCATGACGACCGGTATTATCGCGGCTGGGACCTCAATACGCCGGACCAGTACCGGTTCGAGGAATGGCAGCGCGAGTTCACGCAATATGTCGCGGCGAAAAACTTGCCCGATCTGGAAATCGTGCTGTTCATGATGGATCATTTCGGCGACTTCAAGACCAACGTGGCGCATCTGGAAACGCCGCCGCTGCAGATGGCCGACAATGATCTGGCGTTGGGAAGGCTGGTCGAGGCGGTGTCGCATTCGCCCTATTGGGCGGACACGGCGATTTTTGTCGTCGAAGACGATTCGCAGGACGGGCCGGACCATGTCGATGCGCATCGCAGCGTGGTGCATGTGATATCGGCCTATACGCGCGCGGGGGCTGTGATCCATACGCGGTATGACACGACCAGCGTTCTGCGCACGATGGAGGATATTCTGGGGGTGACGCCGCTCGGGTTGAATGATGCGAATGCGGCGCCGATGAGTGATGTGTTTTCGGAGACGCCGGATATGCGGCCCTATGATGCGATCGTGCCGGGCGTTCTATGCCACGCGCCGGTGGACCTGGCGCTGGTGCCGGCGTGCGGCATGGCGGGGCGCGCCATCACGCGCGCGGTGACGGCATCGCATGATGGGGCGTGGTGGGCGAACGCGACGGCCGGCATGGATTTCTCGCGGCCGGACAAGATCGATTCGGCGCGGTTCAACGCGATTTTGCGGGCGGGGCTGGCGGGGCATTAGCCAGGGCAAGCGTAGGAAGAAGTGTTTTTTTTGAAAAAAAGAACCAAAAACTTTTGCGCCTGCGCTGTATTGACCTCGGTCGTCGCTGGCATCACCTGGCGCGGAACCAAACAGACAAAAGTTTTTTGGTTCTTTTTTTAAAAAAATAACATTTCTTTCCGTTCGCCCGACTGCGTGCCTCCTTGCCGATATGCAATCAGCACGCGGCGGCCCTGCGACCGCATCGCAGCTTCCGGTCACGCCACCGGCCGCTCGTGCCGGAAAACAGGGCGGATGGCGGCGCCGACCCTTCCAATTACACAAGTCTTCACTCGTTTTTGAGACGATTTCGCCACGAACGCGGCGTCCGCGTTCTACGCCGATACAAAAATTATGTATGATCGTGCTCGCGATGCATGGCTCGTAGGTGGCTGGTGCGGAGTATCGCGGCGGCCCGGATGCCATCGGACGCGGACATTACTTTTTCTTGAGTTTTCAAGCCGCGCGAATCGTCGCACGCAATGGCCGTTCCGCAACACCGGTCAATTCAGGCCGAGACGCCGGGACACGTAAGTATAGATCGTTATTATGTCGTGCCTGGTGCCCTTTGGGCAGCACCCAGGGTGGTGGGCGGATTACCGCCTCATTCCCCATCCTGCCGTGCGGTCGACGGACGAGGGCACAGCGTTTTTATAAGTTCAGTGCGGCGCTTGGCATGGTTTGAATGCTTGCATTGGCCAGCTTGGTGTCGTTTCGATATCAACTTTTACAGATGATCATTCAGGAGGCTATTATGGCTGTATACACCAATCATATTTTTGCGGCGGTCGCGGCCGGCGCGGTATTGCTGGCACCTTGTGCGGTGCGCGCGCAGGGCGAAGCGGCGCAGAGCGGCAAGAGCTTTGGCACGATCAATTCACCGGTCGGCACCGATATAGGCGGCCAGAGTGTGGCGCCGACCTCGGCGCTGTCGCCCGCCGATACCTACAAAAACGCGCAATATTCCAGTGGCGGCATCGGGCTGCGCAATTTGGGAACCGGCACGTTGCATATCAGCGGCGTGGTGACGCCGGTGAAGGCGGCGTTCCTGTATTGGGCGGTGATCACCAACAATGCTGCGACGTCGGCCGACAAGTCGGTGAAACTGACGCAGACCTTTCCAGCCGGGAAGAGCGAGACGGTCACCGGCACGCTGATCGGCACCGGTGCGTCGCCGTGCTGGCCGGGCAACACGATATCGGTGTTCAAGGCTGCCGTGCCGGTGGGCGATGTTTCCGGCAACGGATCGTACCAAGTGGCGTTCACCGGCAGCGGCGCGTCCGGCAGCACCAAAGGCGAGGACCCGTGGCTGGCCGACAAATTGCCGCTGCTGGAAGGTGTGTCCCTGGTGGTGGTCGGCAGCGGCACCGGCACGGTGTATCTGTTCGATTCAGGGCTGGCCGGCAAGACGTTCGGAAACCATTCCAATCCGGAGCAGTTCAGCTACACGCTGTCGTTGCCGACGGCGACGAATGGCGGCCAGGTGCTGTTCGAGAGCATCGGCGCGGACGGGCAGATCGGGTCGAGCCGGACAGCCGGCAACGTGGCCAATGACCAGCCGGACCTGGCGGCGAAAGCCTTGCAGATCAACGGTGCCGTGGCATCCGGGCCGTTCAGCGCCGACTATATCGACTTCGACTCGGACTGGAACGGCAATGCCGGCGCCCCGTTGCCGCGGCTGTGGGACGATGTCGGCCACGACATCACGGCGTTCGCGCCGGACGGCACGAAGTCGCTGCCGATGACCATTACGACGTATGGTGATTGCCTGACCCCGGTGGCCAACCTGGTGGCGGTGTATTGATTTAGGGCGGCAGGAGAAAAAGGAAGGTCTTTTTTTTGAAAAAAGAAGCAGAAAACTTTTTTCTCCTGCGCCTTCATCAACAGACGTGCAGTTGCCTGCGCCTGCGCGAAGCCAACGCGCAAAAGTTTTTTGGTTCTTTTTTTCAAAATAGAACTGCTTTCTTGCTTTGGTGACGATAGACCCGCGCGGCACGCGCGCAATATGGATGGCTATGACAGCCGGGGGCTGGCCAATCTGAACAGCGGCTTTTTCGACCGCGCGATCGCGGATTATACGCAGGCGTTGTATTACCGGCCGGATTTGCCCACGTCGCTGTATGGCCGCGGCGTTGCGAAGAAAGCGCGCGGGGATATGGCGGGCGGCTCAGGCGGTGGAGCCGCATATCGCGGAGATTATGGCGCGGATCGGGGCCATGGCGCCGAAGCTGCCTGTCGTTCGTGTGATGCAGGCGCAGGAGCAAAAGCGGTGACCGCCAGCAATATATCAACAGCTTCCAACAGGATGCGACCGATAACCGCGGCCTTCACGCTCGCCGTTGCCATTTACCATGGTGTTGCCGTCGCTGACGATAACAAGGTCAATGCGGCGCGGGCAGCTATGTATTGCGTCAGGGATCACGTCGCGTCACTTGACGATGGCACAATGGATCCAAAGCGCCTTGCTGAGATGATCGTCCCAATATGTCACAATCTCCACGAGGCTTCGGAACAGGCGATTCAGCCACAGGAATGGAATGCCTCGTCCGCCGACAATCGGCACGACATGGAACTCATGCACACATTGGCAGCCGTCCTTTGGGCTCGTAAAACCTTGAGCCATGGCAAGTGATTTCACACTTGGACATTCCCGATTGGGTGCCCGCCTGAAGCGACACTCTGTGGCTGGCTGCCGTGACACACGTCATCTTGGGAGGATGGAGAGCGCTACGCTCGCCCGGTCTACGCACTGAAATCGCGGGGCGGGTGACGGCGTGGGTCAAGAACCCACGCTACGGCTGGTGTGTTACGAAGGCTTGAGATGCTCGCGCAGGCGGGGCATCAGTTCGACCAGGTTGCAGGGGCCGTGGCGGGAGTCGAGCTGGTATTGCAGGATGTCGTCCCAGCCGTCTTTCACGGCGCCGGTGCTGCCGGGGAGCGCAAACAAGTAGGTGCCGTTCGCGACGCCGCCCAGGGCGCGGCTTTGCATCGTGGAGGTGCCGATTTTCTGGTAGCTCAGCATACGGAACAATTCACCGAAACCTTCGATGGTTTTTTCCAGCACGCGGTTGAAGGCCTCGGGTGTCACGTCGCGGCCGGTAATGCCGGTGCCGCCGGTGGTGATGACGACGTCGATGGTTTTGTCTTCGATCCAGGTGCGCAATTGCGCCGCGATGGCGTCGGCGTCGTCGGGCAGGATCGTGCGGTCCGCGAGGATGTGGCCGGCGCCGGTGACGCGGGCGGCGAGCGTGTCGCCGGAGGTGTCGTTGGCGGCGGTGCGCGTGTCGGACACCGTCATGATGGCGATGTGGATGGGGAGGAAGGGTCGGGTTGCGTCTAGCGGCATGATTTACCTTGCAACAAAAGTAAGGAAAGACTTCTTTTTTGAAAAAAAGAAGCAAAAAACTTTTACTCTTGCGCTCTCATCACCTGGCGCGCTCCGGCTTCAGCTTGCGCGTGTGCCAACGAGCCAAAGTTTTTTGGTTCTTTTTTTCAAAAAAGAACATGCTTCCTTAACTTTCTAGCGCACGTTTCAGCGTGATCAGGTCCTGCCACGCTTCGCGCTTGGCGCCGGGGGTGCGCAACAGATAGGCGGGATGGAGCATGGGTAAAAGACGGGTGCCGGTGTCGGGCAGGGTGCGCCATTTGCCGCGCAGTTTGCGGATGCCGATGTCGGTGCCGAGCAGCGCGTGCGTGGAGAGCGCGCCGAGCGTGACGATGATTTTCGGCTGCAGCAGTGCCAGGTGCCGGCGCAGGAACGGCAGGCACATCAGCACCTCGGCGTCGGTGGGGGCGCGGTTGCCGGGCGGGCGCCACGGGATCAGGTTGGTGATCAAATATTGCGTGCGGTCGAGCCCGATGCTGGCGAGCATGCGGTCGAGGAATTTGCCGCTGGCGCCGACGAAGGGTTTGCCGGCGAGGTCTTCCTCGGCGCCGGGGGCCTCGCCGACGAAGACCAGGCCGGCGTCCGGGTTGCCGTCGGCGAAGACCAGGTTGGTGGCGGTGACGGCGAGCGGGCAGTCGGTGAAGGCGGCCAGCGCGGCGCGGAGCTCGTCGCGGGTGGCGGCGGCGTCGGCGATGGCTTGGGCGCGGGCGACGATGGCGGCGCCGCGGGGTGGGGCGGGTGGTGGCGCGGCCTGTGCCGGTCGGGCGGCTGCTGGGCGCGGTGGGGGCGCGGCCGGGCGCGTGCGGTCGATCGGAGCGTCTTCGAGCGCCTCGTCGGCGCCCCAGGCGATTTGCAGCGAGAGGGCGGCGAAAGCGTCCATGCGGGGAGTATCGCGCGCGGCGACGTGGTTAGGAAGAGTTCTTTTTTGAAAAAAAGAACCAAAAAACTTTTGCCAGTTGGCGTACGCGACCAATTTCGACATAGGCCGCGTACGCCAGGGGGCAAAAGTTTTTTGGTTCTTTTTTTCAAAAAAGAACGCCTTGCCTTGCCTGTGCCGGTGCCGGACATTAACGTATACGTCAATCCAAGGAAGGGCGACGATGAGCGAGCGCGAGGCGATGGAGTTCGATGTGGTGGTGGTGGGAGCGGGGCCGGCCGGGCTCGCGGCCGCGATCCGCATCAAGCAGCGCGCGCCGGACGTGTCGGTGTGCGTGGTGGAAAAGGCGGGCGAGGTCGGCGCGCATATCCTGTCGGGTGCGGTGATCGAGACGCGCGCGCTGGATGAGCTGTTGCCGGACTGGAAGGACCGCGGCGCGCCGCTGCACACGCAGGCGCGCGAGGATCATTTTGTATTCCTGACCAAGACGCGCGCGATCAAAAGTCCCGTCACGCCGCCGCAGATGCATAATCACGGCAACTATATCGTCAGCCTGGGCGATGTGGTGCGCTGGCTGGGCGGCCAGGCCGAGGCGCTGGGCGTTGAGATTTATCCCGGCTTTGCCGCGTCCGAAGTGCTGATCGAGGACGGGCGCGTGGTCGGCGTCGCAACCGGCGATATGGGCGTGGAGAAGGATGGATCGCATGGCGGCAATTTCCAGCCGGGGATGGAATTGCGCGCAACTTACACGCTGTTCGGGGAGGGTTGCCGCGGCAGCCTGACCAAGCAGGTGCAGGCGAAGTTCGGCCTGCGCGACGGCGTCGATCCGCAAACCTATGGGCTTGGCATCAAGGAACTGTGGGAAATACCGCGGGCGCAGCACAAGCCTGGGTTCATCATGCACACGGTGGGGTGGCCGGCGGATAGCACCACCTATGCGGGGAGCTGGCTGTATCATTTCGGGGACGGGCTGGTCAGTTTCGGCTATGTGGTCGGGCTGGATTACAGCAATCCCTGGCTGTCGCCGTTCGAGGAAATGCAGCGGCTGAAGACGCATCCGCATATGCGCAAACATTTCGAGGGCGGGCGGCGGATCAGCTATGGCGCGCGCGCGCTGTCGGAAGGCGGGTTTCAGTCCATCCCGAAACTGGTGTTTCCGGGCGGGGCGCTGATCGGCGATTCGGCGGGGTTCCTGAATTTGCCAAAGATCAAGGGCACGCATTGCGCCATGAAATCCGGCATATTGGCGGCCGACGCAGCGGTGGACGCGCTGGCGGGCGCGCGCCCGGCGGAGCTGTGGGCTTACCCGGCGGCATTCGAGAAGAGCTGGCTGTATGAGGAGCTGAAGCGCGAACGCAATTTGCGGCCGGCTTTCGCGAAGTTCGGGCTGTACGGGTTTCTGCTATATTCCGGGCTGGATACATTTGTGTTCCGCGGCCGCGCGCCATGGACGTTCCATCACCGGCATGCAGACAACGAGTCGCTGACGAAAGCCAAGGCGGCGCCGAAGATTGCGTATCCGAAGCCCGATGGGGTGCTGACGTTCGACCGGCTGTCCTCCGTGTTCATCAGCAATACCAACCACGAGGAAAATCAGCCGGTACATTTGCGGCTGCGGGACCCGAGCAAGTGGTTGGCGACGAATTGGGAAACCTATGCGTCGCCGGAGAGCCGGTATTGTCCGGCGGGCGTATATGAGGCGGTGGGGGTCGAGGAAGGCGCGCCGCGGCTGCAGATCAACGCGCAGAACTGCGTGCATTGCAAAACCTGCGACATCAAGGACCCGTTGCAGAACATCGATTGGTGCACGCCGGAGGGCGGCGGGGGGCCGGTTTATCCGGGCGGGATGTAATCGGGTGCAGACCGGGATTTCATCCGGGCTACAAGATGCCGGGTTCCGCGCCGCGTGATGGCAGCGCAGGCGCAAACGTTTTTTCTTCTTTTTTTCAAAAAAGAAGGCCTTTCTTCTTCTTGGCTGAAAAATCTTCGGCGATGTGAAGCGTCTCACACGGGAGGGGCGCAAGGTGGGGCACTGATGCTGGGCGCCTGACGGAATGGCCGCCAGACGAGACAGCAGGTGTCGATATGATCGGGCTCCGGATTTCTCGTGCGATGATTATGGTGGCGTTGCTGAGCGCCGGTGCGGCGGTTTGGGCGTCGCAGGCGGATCGGGTGCAATGCGGCGGGGTGCGGGTGAGCGTCGCAGGGCTCGATCTGCGGACCGCCAAGGGCGAGGCGCGGTTGCGGCATCGGGTGTTCGTGGCGGCGCAGGACGCGTGCGACGCGGACCACGCGAACCTGACATTTGCGAGCCGGGCGTTTCGGGCGTGCGTGCAGCGCGAAGTGCATGGGGCGTCGGCGGAGATCGACCGCATGGTAGCGGCGGTGCGCGGGACCGGTTCCTATATCGAGGCGGCGACGCGCGCGCCCGCGCCCTGAGGCGACGGGCCTTTCCGAGGCGCTGCTCCCCGCCATATGGTGCGCGCCATGCCATTCCCATTCTCCGCGATCGTCGGTCAGGACGAGATGAAACAGGCGCTGCTGATTGCGGCGGCCGATCCTTCCATTGGCGGGGTGCTGGTGTTCGGCGACCGCGGGACCGGCAAATCCACCGCCATCCGGGCGCTGGCCGCGTTGTTGCCGGCGATGCAGGCGGTGAGCGGATGCCCGTATAACTGCGATCCGGCGACGCATTTCGCGGCGTGCGTGGCCGGCTGCCCGGCGCGGGCGGGCGGGGCGACGCCGCCGCCCAAGAGCGTGCCGGTGCCGGTCGTGGATCTACCGCTGGGCGCGACGGAGGATCGGGTGGTCGGCGCGCTCGATCTGGAGCGGGCGCTGACGGCCGGCGAGAAAGCGTTCGAGCCGGGGCTGCTGGCGCGGGCCAATCGCGGCTTTCTCTATATCGACGAGGCGAATCTGCTGGAGGATTTCCTGGTCGATTTGCTGCTCGATGTGGCGGCCAGCGGGGAGAATGTGGTCGAGCGCGAGGGGATTTCGATCCGCCATCCGGCGCGGTTCGTGCTGGTGGGCTCAGGCAACCCGGAGGAAGGCGAGTTGCGGCCGCAATTGCTGGACCGGTTCGGATTGAGCGTGGAGGTGACGACGCCGCAGGATATTCCGACGCGGGTTGAGGTGATCAAGCGGCGGGATGCGTATGAGCGCGATCCGGCGGCCTTTACCGAGGCGTGGCGCGCGCAGGATACGGCGATCCGGGACCGGATTGTTGCGGCGCGGGCGTCCATACGCAGCGTCGCGGTGGGGGATGAGATGCTGACCGAGGCGGCGACTCTGTGCCAGGCGCTGGGGACCGATGGGCTTCGTGGCGAGCTGACGCTGATCCGGGCGGCGCGGGCGGCGGCGGCGCTGGAGGGGCGGGCCGAAGTCGTGTCCGCCGATTTGCAGGCGGTGGCGCCGAGCGCGCTGCGGCACCGGCTGCGGCGCGATCCGCTGGATGAGGCGGGGAGTTCCGTTCGTGTCGAGCGGGCGCTGAGCGAGCTGTATCCGGCTTGACCAATCCGGAGGATTTTTGCGCCGGCGTGGGGTTGCTGGCGGTGGACCCTGGGCTCGGGTGCCGTGTGCGCGGCGGGCCGGGGGTCATGCGGGACACTGTGCTGAAGGCGCTGCGCGCGGCGCTGCCGGCTGGGTCGGCGTGGCGGAAGCTGCCGGTGGGGGTGACGGATGACCGGCTGCTGGGCGGGCTCGATCTGGCGGCGACGCTGGCGGCGGGGCGGCGCGTGGCCGAGCGCGGGCTTCTGGCGCTGGCGGATGGCGGGTTTCTGATTGTCGCCATGGCGGAGCGGATCGATGCGGGGGTGGCGGCGCGGGTCGCGGCGGCGCTGGACCATGGCGAGGTGGTGGCGGAGCGCGAGGGGATTTCGACCCGGACGGCGTGCTCGATAGGCGTGATCGCGCTGGATGAGGGGATTGAGGAGACGCCGCCGCGAGCGCTGCTGGACCGGCTGGGAATCGAGTTTGCGGTCGAGGGGGCCGGCGGCGCGGTTGAGGGGCCGTCCGCCGACGACGTGGCGGCGGCGCGGGCGCGGTTGGCGGGCGTTGAGGTGTCCCCGGCGTCGGTGGGCGCGCTGGTGACGGCGGCGTTGCAAATGGGGATTTATCCGCTGCGGGCGGCGCAGTTGGCGGTGCGGGCGGCACGTGCGTCGGCGGCGCTGGCGGGGCGCGGCGCGGTGGCGCAGTCGGATCTGGAAGTCGCGGCGCGGCTGGTGCTGGCGCCGCGGGCGACGCAGTTGCCGCCGCCGGAGCAGCAGGACGCGCCGCCGCCCGAGGCGCCACCGCCGGATCAGGACGAGCCGCAGAGCAGCGAGCAGGAGAAGGAACCGCAGGGACCTCTGTCGGACCGGGTGCTGGAGGCGGCGCGGGCAGTGCTGCCGCCGGATCTGCTGGCAGCTTTGGCCGGGGGGGGCGTGCTGCGCAGCAAGGCGGGCGGCAATACTGGGGCGAAATTGAAGGCGGCCAAGCGCGGGCGGCCGATCGGGGTGCGGGCCGGGCTGCCGCGCGGTGGGGCGCGGCTGAATGTGCTGGCGACGCTGCGGCAGGCGGCAGCCTGGCAGAAGCTGCGCGGTGCGACGGCGGGGCGGGTGGAGGTGCGGCGGGACGATTTTCGCATAAGGCGGTTCAAGCAGCAGACGCGGACGACGACGATTTTCGTGGTGGATGCGAGCGGCAGTGCGGCGGTGCAGCGGCTGGCGGAGGCGAAAGGCGCGGTGGAGCTGCTGCTGGCGGAATGTTACGTGCGGCGGGATCGCGTGGCGTTGCTGTCGGTGCGCGGCAAGGGGGCGGAGTTGCTGTTGCCGCCGACGGCGTCGCTGACGCGGGCGAAGAAATGTCTTGCGGCGTTGCCGGGGGGTGGGGGGACTCCATTGGCCGCGGGCTTTGTGGCCGCACTGGGGTTGGCGGCGGGGGT
>Ga0116229_10000732_pt1 | contig 46887 bp, 44 predicted proteins | sample S1TSphgellanicum_3_FD_87313 | JGI IMG/M metagenome (GOLD analysis project Ga0116229, IMG submission 87313) | Host-associated microbial communities from peat moss isolated from Minnesota, USA - S1T2_Fc - Sphagnum magellanicum MG | ecosystem: Host-associated > Plants > Peat moss > Unclassified... | reverse complement strand
TTTGTGCATTTAAAAAATGTAAACAAGTTCTCTATCACACTGAAGGTGCATTTACACTTGGTGTTAAGAACTCTAATATTAAGTTCCCTAAAACCAAGCTAGTCATTTAGAACCTAAACCTATTACCGGGAAGATTTTGTATTTAGTTGACATGCACTTAATATTAAATAATCACCCATTTAACATTGGGTGCCACCTAAAATGCAGCTAGATTTTCACTTAACACTGGCTTAACATTAGGTGTGAATGCACCTTAGTTGGAGTACATACATATGCAAACAAACTATTGTATGTACATTAAAATTGGAGTACATACATACACAAACGAACTAGTGTATGTACAATAAAATGCAGTACATAGATACACAAACAAACTACAAAAAATGGAGTGTATATATACGTATAAAAACAAACAAGTGTACGTACAGTAGAAAATAGTGAGTACAGAGACCAGTACGCCTAGGGTAGTGTTTGTTACCGACCTTGTTAAAAAAATTTAACCCGATTTTATTTATCGCGGTGAGTTGTTCTGGAAACGTCGGAAGGAACGGCTGATGGAGGGTTGCAAATTGCTTCATGAGATTAGGTTTTAAACGTAATATTATTTACTACCCTTCTCTCCTCTGCTGCTGCTGTCGAGGAGGTTTTGGTACTTAGTCCGTCTGTAGTTTGCTTTCCTCGTTGCGGGAGTTTTGGATGGTACCTCGGCGCGCGAGTTGTTGAAATCGTGCAATTGATGGCCAAGGCGCTGCCGGAGTAGGAGGAAGGAAAAAAAAGGAAGGGAGGGCTTTGAATCTGTTGCGGATTTTGTTTTGTCAAAAGAGTGTGTTTTTGTTTTGGAGGGAATTGCCTTGTTTTGGTTTTTGGGGGGTTGATAATACGAGAGAGTGAATGGCGGGTGTGATGGGCACTCCCATGAGTACAACTGTCGCAGCGAGCACACAGCAAGCGATTCCTTTAGGAGAGGTAGCGCGGCGGCGTGCGCCTTCTTGCGCTTGGTGTTCGCTCGTGCCTTCCACTTCTTTCTGTGCCAGGACTTTCAGGTGAATTTTCTTTTGCTTTTGCCACCTTCTTTTGGAGATGGTATGGGCATGCTATTGCCGTGTTTGTGTTTATTTTTAGGGTTTTTCGTTGACATATATAGTAATGGTGCTGCGCCTTGCGACTTCAATCCTATTTTTTTTGGTTTTCAAGGGATGATATCAGCGTCCTGTTCCTTTATTGCCTAGCTTTGAAATGCTCTCGGTAATTGGAATTTCTTTTTTCCATTCTAGTGTAGTGATTCAATGCTTCCTAGGATGTTCTTTACGGAATCTGCATAGGAGGAGAGTCTAAATCAGTTGAGACACACTTGAGGTGCAGAATTTTAACATTCTCAATGTGGTGTCACCTTCCTCAGCCAATGGTATCCAGATTTAGACCACCAATATTGATCAATATTTCGGCCACTGAGTAGATAGTTATGCTTCAATCCCATTGATGATGCTTACCCCTTGAGTGTGCAATAGAAAAAATTCATAATGACAGAGAGAGAGAGAGACTCTTAAGGCCCCAGAATTTCAACATTCTCAGCATGATGTAAAACCCTCCTCCTCTTCCAGTGTCATTGAGATGTAACCATGTCATCATGCTGTAGACTATGTAAATCAGACAGTGCATACATGAAGCGTGCAAATGGTTTGTAAGGTGCTTTCCTTGGACTATTGTATACAGGAAGCTCAAAACAAGTAGGAAATCTTGAGGTGCACAATCTTGATGAGATTTGTTGTCAAATTAGTAAGCGAGGTGTCTGTTGAACTTTATCATTGCCATCAGCATCATGTACTCAATGCATGCACAATTCAAACCCTGGAACGGAACTGAAAGCATGGATGCACTTCTTTGAGAATTAAGATGTATTCATTCAGCCTGTCTTTTTCTTTTTCTCCTTCATCAATTTTAGGTGTTCAGGAGCCTTATGCTGTATCTGGGTTGTTCACAGATAATTTTGAAGTTGCTCCCAGGTGACTTGCCAAAGTCTGCTGCAACTCTTTTTGGTGTTGTAGTCAGTTGTGCTACATTGTGAGAAAATTCTTAGAAGTGGCTTTGGGGGAGTGGCATGCCAAATGTGGTACTGTCTGCCATGGTTGTCTCACCTTCATCATTTGCACATGTTCTGAGGCTGCTATGCCAGTTATTCTCCTTGCTATTGTTCTACCTACATGCTACAGACACTACTGGAGTCACTGGCATGCTTCAGTTGTGATGTCCTTTAAGATGGTTGCATTAGGATGCACTATGGTTGTTGCTTAGACCCTGGTGGTATTTGGATGGCAATTGTCAAGCACTCTAACACGATCATCTGTTGTTGCCTTCCTGCAGGAGTCACAATGGTGCACTTTCTTGGTCTTGTTCAAGTAGTTTCCTTGTCTCCCAATCTCTTCTTAACTTCATGCCTCAGCACCTTCAGAGACATCACCATCGACGTAATTTTCGGCTCTGTGTGCATGCAGACGCTGTGAGTGTTTGCCATGTCCTTTTTGTTGTTCTTATGTTGGTTGTCCTTCAGCTTTGCATTTTCTGAGAGCTTCACTGTGAATATTGTATGTGGTACATTGTCTTTGATGTGCAGTTGGCTTGCTGTTCCTGACATGCAATGCAAGGGTTCTGTGCAGGATTATTATTCAATACTTGGAGTGGGGAAAAATGCAGACAAATCAGAAATAAAAAGTGGTGAGTACCTGTAACAGGACTACAAATGGAGCTTCATGGGGTTTTGTTGTCATTAGTGCTGGTTCCAGCAAGTCCTGGATGTTCCTTTCTCCTTATGTGTGTCTCTAGTTATTTAGATGTTTTTTTTTTATGGTTGATGCACTTATGGTGGGCCAGTTGAACACTCTGTATAACCAGGGTTGCTCCAGAAGAAGAAGAAAAGTACATTTTAAAAACTGGAATGTTGAACAAGATGTGAAAGGAAATGCATGGGCATAGGTTTCCAGAAAGGCCTGTGTATATTTGGAACTTAAGGCAAAATGATTCCTTTTTGAGCTGATATATATTTTTCTTTTGTTTGCAGCATACCGAAAACTTGCAAGGCAATACCATCCTGATGTCAATAAGTAAGTCAATCTACTCCCTATCTATCACAAGTTTCATGATCTATCTCCCCGCCCGCCCAAAAAGAAAAACTTAATAATGATGACTTTTGATGTCTTCAACAAACATGCATGTTCTTCCTTGCAATTGTGTGGTAGGAAGTGAAATGTGACAGCTGTAAATTTTTTGAGTGGCTGGTTAAACTGATCAGTTCCTAGGAAAACTGATTTGGGTATCTCTGTCTTGTTGGTTTGTGCATTCTGCAGGGAAGCTGGAGCTGAACAAAAGTTCAAGGACATTAGTAATGCATATGAGGTAAGCTCATTTATCATGAATCTTTTCTAGGTCTCATGTTGAGTAATTGTAGAAGCAAATGTGGAGTTCAGTGTAAATTTCTGGTGACAAGATGGGTGTGTTTAGTGCAGGTGTTGTCTGATGATGAAAAACGCTCTATATATGATCGATACGGGGAAGCTGGTCTCAAGGGTGCAGGTGCTGGAGGACCTGGGGTAATGCTTCTTCATGTTTTGCATGTCTCCCATATTTGTGTTCTGTTTGTTCACTATCATGTTCAATATGTTGTGGTCTCCCCGGTGTCCTAGTTGTAGAAGCTTCACTGTGAGCATTGGAAGACAGACACTGGAAGGGGCCAGATTAATTGCAGATATCCTGAAGTGCATGCTTTAGAAGATGGAAGTAGCAGGACAGATAGGGATGTGCAGCGCAAGAGAGCCACTGATTTGTTCATATAACTCTGAAAGTCAATCTGGGAAAAAGATATGAGGCACTTGAGCTAATCATTTGCTGCATGTTTGTCACACTGAGATGTGAAGCTTCTTTGTTATATCCATGCTAATTGTGCTGTGAAACATATGTATTGGGTTGTGACAGGACTTTAACAACCCCTTTGACTTGTTTGAGACATTCTTTGGGGGCATGGGAGGTGGATCTCGCTCTGCTCGCAACCGCCCAGCACAAGGTGATGATGAGCGCTATGATCTTCGAATAGATTTCCGAGATGCTGTTTTTGGGATAGACAAGGATATTGAAGTGACCCGCCTGGAGAGCTGTAGCACTTGTAGTGGGTCAGGAGCAAAACCTGGTACTACACCTACCTCATGCAGCACCTGTGGAGGTCAAGGTCAGGTTGTGACAACAGCCCAGACTCCTTTGGGAGATTTTCGTCAAGTAGCTACTTGTCCCTCATGTGGGGGCTCTGGGGAGAGATCAACACCATGCACAACATGTTCTGGAGATGGGAGGGTACGAAAAGCCAAGCGCATTAGCCTGAAGGTTCCTGCTGGAGTGGATTCTGGCAGTCGGCTACGGGTACGGTCTGAAGGGAATGCTGGCAGGCGGGGAGGTCCTCCTGGGGATCTCTATGTATTCTTAACTGTTCGTGCAGACCCTGAACTGAAGCGGGAGGGTAACAACATCCTTGTCACAACCAAGGTTCCCTACACTGATGCCATTCTTGGTACAACAGTGAAAGTGCCAACAGTTGATGGGACAGTGGATTTGAAAATTCCTGCAGGTACTCAACCTGGGACAACATTGGTGATGGGTAAGCGAGGAGTTCCCTTATTGGGGAAGCCAAACCTTCGAGGTGATCAATTAGTTAAAGTACAGGTTGAGATTCCCAAACGCCTTAGCAGTGAAGAGAGAAAGCTGGTTGAGGAGCTTGCAGATCTGGCTAAGCCCAAATCTACTAGCAGCAGGTAACTGCTTTTTGACACCTGGTAATCAGGGAAAGGAGTTCAGTAGACTTAGTGGTAGTGGTTACAATGATCTAGAGTTGGCTGAGATAGCCCATGAATAGGAATGAGCCTTTCTGTCTGAGGATATTGCGTTCAACAGACTGATATTGGTAGCAGAACATGGAATAGAATAGAATATGAGTGGACTGCAAAGTGAAATCTCAGTTGTTCCAAGGAGAGTTTGCCACAATACAGAGTGAAGTGTTATTTGTTGTAGCATCTGATGAGTCCATCAGTTCGTCTCAATACACACTATTGCATGTCTGCAGCAATTTGACTTCTGGCTGATGTAGGCTGCTTTGATTTTGTAACAAACTCTGAGGTCCATTCACAAAACAGTACAAATTAGAAGTCCCAACCATAGTGGATATACAGTGATATCTGCCCATGAGGCTGCCCAAATTGAAAGCTCCAGCTGCAGTGGTAGTTTGGATGAAGTTCAACCACAAAACAATCAAACTTGAAATGCAGCATCCATGGTCTTCAATGTACTCCATTGCAAATGTTCTTTTGCTTAATTGCATCAAGGTCAACAAAAAGCAACTGTAGAACATATTGCCAACCAGAAGAACCAAGGAAATTGTGGATCTGGGAATCCTTTACTGGTGAGAAGTTACACCCAACTTTGATGGTCACTCTGAGAGTAACCAACAACACTGGAAGTTGAAGGTGCACAAGATTGAGAACTCACACCTCATGCCATCACAATTGTGTGTGCATCACATTGTTGATTGACAGCTTTATCCCTCTCTTCATGCTAGGTAAGAGTGACCGGACTGTAAGTGTCTTCTCCCACCCTAAGGAGGAAGGTGTGCAAGGTACCAGTGATGGGATAATGAGTTTGGTTTCCCTTGTTTATTGTTGTGAACTGTAAAGAAAGCTTAAAGGTCTCCGCAACGAAGCACAACCAGTTGCTGCAATTCCAATTGGAACCCAGACATGTAGTGATGTTGATTGTCATCTTCATTGCCTCACTTGTGTTATTTCACACAAGCATTTCAATGAGAGCCAATTCCCACACAACAATGCCACCCTTGTTTTCTGTGACAGCATATCCTCTTCAACCTTGTCAGATCTACTCCTTTGTGTAGAAGAGGTCTTTATAAGTCGAAAACCAAATGTCAGGGGATCAGGCAGCAGTACCTTCAGAGCAGTTGCCTGCAAGGCTTCTCTTATTCCTTTATTGGCAGAACTCCTACACTATTCCGACTAGAATACCATTTCACACATATTCTTGAACTGAGCTCCTCTATGGCAGAATTCAGCTCTGCTTTTGCATGTTGGTGTGCTGCATCTTTGTACCTATTATCTTTCTTACTCATGGCATCTTTGCAGACTGAAGCCTGTGCAAGTGAGGCTTTGTCCAGGCCTGCTAGCTTAAACCTGTCCAATTGTATGAGCACACAGGCAGAGTAATCACATTCAATTTTGGTTCTCAGGTACAAACACTCTCCATCCTCCACCAACTTCTCAATTTCACCACCACCTTTTCTGTTCACTGTTATTTCAAAATGTACATCTGTTGTGTTGCAGAGCTCCAACTGCAACAGTCGGACACCCCATCTACCTCTATATGGGTCCATTTTCACTAAACTTTCCCCATTTGTTGGTGCTCCATCCTTGCAGCCAGCAGGATCCAAACCTGCACTGTTGATATTGGCCCCCACTTCCATTGATAGTAAGCTGGCCTGGACTAGACATAAACCTTGCCGCACATGTAGTTGCAAAGGCAGAGCAACTCATCTGCCTGATGACATCTCTTCCCCCTCCTGTGAAAACGGGCCTGCATAGTGAATGACCAGTATTGGACATGGTACCTCATTGGAAGGCTTACCCATCACCACATGTAAATCTAGATCTGGAACTGGTGAGCCTGCCTTCAACATCACTGGGACAACTACAGTGGCACATGGAGACAAGGGTAGGGAATCCTTTCATATACTGTGCCCAATCGAGAGAACATGCTGCTGCTGCTTGCCAATCAAGGTCACGTGAGCCTCCACAACTGGAACCGCACCAGCATTAGACAGACTGATTTGCACTTCCTGGATTTCACCTTCATACCAAACAGCAGCTCCTTCACCCCCCCAACTTGTGCAACCAAAAGAGGCAATGGTTGTACAACTTCTATCTAGTTGTACAAAGCTGCATGGTGCACTCCATGACTGTTCTTGAAAGGATCTACTAAGGCTGGGCCCCTGGCTACCGTCTCCTCACCAAAATCTTCAAACAAATGTTCTGTTATCATTCCAAAGCACTTCACAATGCAGCCCCAGATTGCCAATGTGCCAACTGAAAGGGGCATGCCTGACAACGACAATAGTTGGGCAGAACTGGGGGGTAAAGTCAGAGATACAGGAAATGCATCAAACATGCCATGGTACACAGATAATGAAATGCTTTCAACATACACCTCAAATGCACAAGGGTTAGCGAGTTCCACCAACACCTCCACTGGCTCACCTACTATCCAAATCACTGGCATTTTTCGTTCAAGTTCCCTTTTGCAACAAAGGGTGTATATATGAAAGGTCCATGGGAAGCAGGCTTCATCCACCATTCCTTGTTGGTTGTGTGCTTCACAATTTCTCTTTCTGCTGGTATTGGTGCATGGGAATGCAATCTTACAAAGGGGAGAGAGGGATAGGAGGAGCAAGTGCCAGAAGGTAGGCAATGAGCAGCCATGGAAAGAGCATTGGCAGGACTCAATTGAGAATGTGGAGTGTTAAGGGGATAGTTGTGTCTGAGTAGTCAAGCGGCTGTGCTCTAAGCTGCCAGTGCATCACCTGCACACACTGCGGCTGCAAGCATGTCATGCACATCAATTTGCAACGTGCACCATTCAACTACATGCCTATCTTGTCCATCAACAAGAAAGTTGCTGGACTTCATTTCACATCTGTAATAAAGGGCACAGACAGACATGACTTGCAAGGAACTCACAGCTGCCCAGTGACTATTCTGTTGCTTGTACAACAGAGCAACTTGTTGTGCATATAAAGCTGCTTTCCATTTATACCCGAGAGCATCAAAGATTCTAGCTGCTTCCACATTAGCCACCAGCCGGTCACTAGCATCCATCAAACTCTTTGTACCCTCAACAGCATCTGTGATGAGCTCCACAACATGTCTCACCATCTCCTTTTTGCACAAAAACCTAGCCAGTTTCAAAGTTGCCTCCAATTCAAAAGTCAATGCTGTTGCCCTGTGATAAAACTGGATTACATCCAAGTGAAGGGAATGGACCACCTCTGTCTCTAGTGGCTCATCTCTTACCCCAGACCCTTCCAGAACAAGAGCACACACACGGCCTTCAATAGCTCCTGCATGCCAGAGGAGATCGCCTGTCAGGCGAGCCAATTCTATTGCAAAAAAGATAGTGAGCAATTGCATCTGAAGGTCAGCCTGCAAGTAGACAATAGTCACCCATCGTCTTTTGCACTCGCCCCAGCTTCCTTTTCTTATTGACCTCATCAGAGTCAAGAGAGGTTTGGGAATCCAAGGGAGTGGTGAGATCCACAGGCTTCAGATGCAGCACTCAATTCTCAAATGCCATGAGCAACGATGCAGCAAAATCCCACATCAAAGTTTGCACATGAATTTCCAGCACCTGACGGTGTATAGATGGGAACATTACCAGAAAATCCTTCTTTTTGTCATCAGCCTGCGCCAATTGGGTGTCGGTGGGATGAAATGCAAAGAACCCTGTCACCTGCGCGGATGGGTACGCTCTACTACACATCGACAAAAACTGCTCATACGCATCCCCGATGTCCGGCGACATAGGACAATGGCACAGACCGATCACACCCAGTATCTTCCTCTGAGCTTGGAAATCCTCCCATCTGCTTCTCTCAGCACCACCCACCAAGAACTTCAGCAGCAAGCTCCCCGTCTCCCATGGCTGCTGCGCAAACGGACTCTTCTGGTGCTCAGTGTAGTAAGGACTCAAAATTGCAAGCGGCATCCGCGTGTACTGCACAAGCATGGCAACATAATTCCGCAACTGAGTCGCCGGCATCACCCCGATTGCCACAATTGCAACTCGTATTGTACTCCCACTCTCCACTCTCAAGTCCGTCTCCATCACTCCTCTCCTCACGTTCTAAAATACTCCCTGCTGCTCCTCCTCATTCCTCAACCAACACCGCTACAGCAACAGGACTCCACTCGCTTCTTCTCTGCTCCAATGCGCGAGTTTCTTAATTTTCTGCACATATTTCCTTCGCATGAGCCCGTGCACGCAACAACAGCAATTCGCGATTCTTATAAAACGAAGATCCCTAAACCCTAAACCGTAGAGACATTAGGGTTTCGCAATTCGTACGAGTCAAGGAAGGGAAGATCCTTAAACCCTGAACCGTAGAGACTTTAGGGTTTCGCAATTCTTAACGAGTCAAGGAAAACGAAGATCCTTAAACCGAAGAGACTTTAGGGTTTCCATCTTAGAGCGTTACAAATTCTCATAATAGATACATTATTGAATCTAGTTGACTATCCGTTGTTTGTGGGCAACATTTTCTTTTCATATTCTCTTTCTTGGTGACACCATGGGGATCTGCATTGCAGGATGATGCAAGTCCTCTCTCTTAGATATATACATTACGAACCTCTCTTCTTCCTAAAATTCAAGCAGTTGTGTTTCACTTTGCATGGAATTTGAGCACTCAGGTTTTTACAATTGCACCATTCTGTTTTACACTTGAAGTCTTACACAGACCCCCGCCTTCAGAAGAAATTGTGCTTCTGGAATCCCAGGCAGAAGAAGATGCAAAGCATGATACAAGGACTGATGCAGCTGGCCATTTCTCGCCTCAGGTGCTTCTTTCCCTTCCCTTTCTTAAAACAAGCATAGAATCATAGCACAATATTGCGTTGTGGTTTTGCTGATCCTTCTGCAAATTCCAAAGCTCTGTCATCTTCACTCAATACAAAGATGACAATCTGAATGCAGCTTTATGAGAATTGATTGTTGACGTGTTTTTCTTGTTTTCTTTTTCTGGGTTTGTTGTTTGTAGGACACAGATGCTTCAAGTGGAGAAAGTAGTTGAAGTCTTGAAGCCTGGTCCACTTGGAATCAAAGAGCATAAGTATTCTGATGCTGAGCTACAGGCAGCTAGGACAGTCGCTGACAAAGCTCGAGAAAACTGGTCTCGGATTTCTAAGCAGAGATAAGAGCTTAGATATATATATATGTAGGGGAAAGACAGGTTTAGAGGGCGTTATGCTGTTTGAGAGCATGTCCCCTTCCTCACTCAGCTCCCTCCTTTGAGCCCTTCTTGTATGGCCATGCTGCCAGTTTCTCTTCTGTGGTATCCACAGAAATGAGGAGTGAACCTGGCACCCCAGGGACTTCTACTGATGATGCAGCAGTGGTGGTAGGGTCTGAATAGAAGGCAGAGCTGGTCCATTGAGGCAGCCCTGGTGATGACAAAGGAGGAACAGTTTCATTGGTTGTTTTGATCAGTATATGGATGGGAGAGACAAATTGATGATTTTAGGCGTTAGTCTTCAGAGATTCAATACTTGCCATTGCTCATTGTAGTAATAATCTCATTCCAATTTGGGTTTAGTTCCAGGATTGCTGTGGCATCATCATTCTGATCTTCAACATGTCAATGCTGCCCCCAGCGAGATTGTTGAAGTGTCATTCAGATTCTCGGTGAGCCATCATGATCTCCATTCCATGAATGAAGACAGACAAATCTTCTTGATCTTCAACATGTCAATGCTGCCTGTGAGATTGTTGAAGTGTCATCAGGATTCTTGGCGAGCCATCACAATCCCCATTCCATGAATGAAGAGAGATAAATCTTCTTGATCTTGTGGTCTTATTTCCTTGTCTTGACATGGTTGGATGCTGGGTGTACAAGAAACATTTTTTTCCATTGGGTTCCAATTCCTTGGCTAACCACAATGGATAGTTCATTATTATGTACCTACTAACAACCCATTAGCCCTCACTTAAGAAGGTACTAATCATTTGCACTAGTGTAACCTGTGCCATTGGCCCAATTGTGAACACATTCTTTATTTTTCACATTTTCAGAATTGAAAATTTCCAAATTCAGCAACGTGAAGTCCACATTGAGGGCTCAACTGATTTTTCCTTCCAAACCCAATTTTTGCAATTTGTTTGATTTTCCAGCAACTAAGTCCACTCAAAAATCAATATCTTCCACACCTTAGCTCTGAAAGTTGTGAAATAAACTCCATTAAATCTGACTTGTTGAGAGCTTTCCAACAACACCAAGAATGCCCCAAATTTCAATGCAGTTTTCAGTTTTGATTTTATTTAGTTTTCATTGAGAAAACAGTTCAACCATCAATAGCTTCCACACCGTAGCTCCAAACAGTCTCAAACTAAGTCAGTGTACTCATTGAGAGCTTTTCTAAAGATACCAAGAGCACAGCACGAAGCCTTGTGGTTTGGGAGATCTCAGTGTGACAAAATAAAACAAGGTGTCACAAACATGCTGGCCCAGCCAATAGATAAGATGTTGTATATGTGCATTTATGTATGTATACAAATACATATATTACTCTGTAATTTATTTGTATATATCATCACATAAGATGATGTCTATTGTAACAACTATATGCTCAGACTTTGGTCCTCACCTCTTGTTTCTGTCTCTCCCTTTCTTGGGTGCTTTCTTTTCATAAAATTTGGCAAGGTTTAATCTGTTCCCCCAAAGACTCCACGTGCAATTGCGCGCTGAAAGACAACTTGGGCATCTGCTCTCAGGGATGGCACTGTTAGCATCTCCACCAAATTTATCCACACAACAATCCTCCAACTAGTGTTGTGCGCTTGTTGGGAAATTTGAAGAACTGTCAGTTCTTATTTTTGAAATGTTGGAAGAGTTGTTTTCCGATTTCTGAAGGAAGGTTAGTTTCTTTAGGTTGGAAGGTTGAACTTTTTTTTTTCTTTTTTTTTTGAAACTAGAAATTAGATTGATCATTATATGTAAATAATTAGATTTAATTATTTGTAAAACTCCATATTTCTACAATTGTCACTTTAAATTTGATGTAAAACTTTGTACCTCAATACAATTTCCAATCTTGAGGAGTGTGTACATTGTAATAATGTCTATATGAAACTTAACCTTGTTTTCATGAGGTCCTTAAATTTCATGAGGGAAAAAAAGTGCCAAAATTGAAAGTGCAAACCTTAAAACTATAGAAGCAGAAGAACCTATCAAAACATTTGAAGTGTTAAAACTGGGATATGAGGGTACGATAAAAAGGAAGAACTAGCCAACATTGGTAAGAATTAAGAACTTTTCTCGCTCATAGTTTTTAACCCTATAATGAGTCTAGGATTCGCCTAATTTTTGATATCACAAAATTGGGGAAAAAAAAGATTTTATTATTTTTTGCTTCCAATGCAATTGTACTCTCAACAAGTGATCATGAGATATATATGTATATAGGGCAGTTCAGGTCAGACATGTTTCCAAACATATGAAAATTGGAAACATGTGAAAATCATGAGGGATTTTTTGATATTGATATTGAAAATGGTGCATTGTGGGGAGGCAAAATTGCACACATGCTATATATGTGGAGGAAAAAACAATTGGGATTTCACAATTCCCATTTGGGATAGCCTCCTATGTGCATGTATCTCTACTTTACTTGCAAAACCCATTTTGTAGGTGACTAAAACTAGAGTTCCCACACATAGATGTTTGGACCACAGTACCTATTGGGTGGGTATTCTAAAAGGCACACCAAACCCTTACCAGTTGTGGTTCTTTACTTTCATAACCACAGTTCTCAAAAAAAAATCAAATAATAGTCAAAATGTTTTTCTATAAATGGTCACCTACAAAATGGGTTTTTCAAACCAGCAAGAATGGGTATTGTGTTTTTTGAAATGCCTGCCCTTTGTAGAGAAAATTTTGAATGCAGTAAGGTGCCCTCCAACTACACTACAAAATTTTGATGAGGTCTTTATGTCTAGTGTAAGGTTTAAGGACAAGGGCATTACCATAACAAATGCCTTTTGTGAGGCCATATACACATTAGCTGACTACTTGTTTAGTGACACTGAAGCTATTTGGTAGGTCCTTGGTAGTGGGCTTTAGAGAAGAGTAATTCATGTAGTCAACAACAAAAATAGTCCCTAGAGATAACTAGGGATCATTGTTTCCCAAGTTCCCATTGCGTGTTGATCACTTGATGCAATGGCTATGTAGATTCGTAGGTATGTTTTTATTTTCCCACTTGGGCTCTGTGCTAGTATGCATTATTACTAGTGACAATCAATTGATGAAAAAAATGAATTGATTTTGTGAAAATTAAGTTTCATTTTAATGAAAACATTGAATGACAATGCATGCAACTTGAATTGTATTTCGATCGAATTGAGTTCAACAATTGGATTAAAATTCAATTGAAAAATATGAGATGCAAATTGGTGAAAAGGGTATTGAAAATCTATTTACTCTTCATGTTAAATATATAAATTTTAAAGATACATTTCCCCTCAAAAAAACCCTTTTTTTTCTTTTTTGGTCTCCTTACATGGAAATGGGCTAAACAGATTCCAATTTGGAATTGTCCAAGTGACAACTTCCTTATGAAACTTAAAAGTTATCCTATCTAAACTACCCTCATAAATCATCCATCTGATTTTAACTTCTCACAACTTCAATCACACTACACTTACTAGTTGTCCATTAAACATTGCAAAAGGGATGAAAGTATTCATTTGTGAGAAAAATGCACTGGGTGTCATCAAATGAGCAGCACCTAAAAATAGGGGTGTTTGGGAAAGTGTGAAACATAAAGACTATTGTTCCCACCTGTTGCCACACTCAAGATTTATAATTGGAGGGCTCATATACCCTAGAAATATCAACTGCAAAAATGTCATTGACATGTCTGCTGAGTAATTAATTAATGAGTTAATTAATTTTTAAATTCCATCTCGAAAATTAGAATATTTATTGCAATAAAATTTAAAAGATTCTACATTTTTCCTTCTCACAAAAAAAATTCTCTAAGAAAAAGTAAATTTTCTTGAAAATTCCAGCACTTATAAAAAAATAATGTAATTTTGTGCTGAAACCCACCAAGGTACTATGATGGTATATGTGCACTTTGGATTCATGAATTCCTTGATTTATTGCCCCTTTGGGTTTCAAAGAATACTAGACCATTTCTATGAATTATAGAAGGATTAGACAAGTGTTGGGCAGATGTCACTTGTTTTTTTTTTGGTCAGGCCCCCGCTGGATATATGGGTGATACTTTTCCGGGTATCTTATGGAGGTGACCATCACATATATCCGTACTTGGATGAATTAATACTGAAGTAGTTCTTAGAAAGAGCTTGCATCTACACTTAGAAATTTTGCCAAAAACGTTTCTGTTAAATTTCGCCAAAATTTTTATATTTTAAAAATGAAAAACTATCATTTAGTATAGTAGCTTAATGGATTTTGGCCCCCAGGTAATAGGTCTATTTTTATATGAAGATTTTTGAAAGATGATATTTTGGCTTGTGTTGAAACTTGAGATTAGTCGTAGAATTATAATATCTTGAAGGATTTTGGTTTCTTTTAGAGGGGGGTTTTTCAAGATTATAATTTTTACATGGTGAAACATTTGAGTTTTCATAATTCTTCTTTTGCATTAAGATACTTTTTTAATGTAAAGAACAAGGCCACAGTGTAACACACCCCTTGTTTTGTTTTGTGATCACACCTTATCCCTCCCAAATTGTGAGGCCCTTTGCTTCAAATTTGGTATCATCTCAAATTTCTTAACAAGAGGGGGTGGGTGCACATTTGTTGTTTCACAATTTTACGATTAATGAAGCAAAAGTTATTAATTTTAGACTAATTTTTTTGGTTGAAAATCAATCAAATTTTTATAAAACTGATTATTTCACAATATAATTTTCTGGAAAGTTGTATGCGTTATAACCTTGAAGATGATCGATCTCATTTGAGCCAAGAGCTCACAAGGGCCCACTAGTTTAAGGCTAAGTTTTTGCACGCATTGGATAATTAATTTTCTTCAATCAATGCTCTAATATGCGGATATCATAATATCCACACATTTTGGTATTATGACAAACATCTGATGGGAGAAATTTTTGAGATTTTAAGAACCGTCAAGGTTAGTCAATTCTGATTTTTGAAAGAACATGCCTAAATTGACCTTAATTTTTTTTGACATCTGCCCAACACTCGATTAGGACACGGATATGAAGCCATTAGGAAATGACCGCGATAAAGCAATAAAGGTTGATGGGATCCCTACATTAAAACTTTAGGGCAGCCCATTTTGAGTCTAGTCTCATGCAAACATGCTTCTTTTTCAAATGAACCCCATACTAACCCTCCCCAAGGGGGTGACAATGCTCATTCCATAAAAGGATAAAGATATTTTCATCCAGATGGATGGAAATTGATCCAAGATATATTGGAATAAAATATGCTGAAATGTTCACATGTGCATTCTGGTGTGCGTTAACCCTAAACACATGCACACAAACACGCACAACCATGTCTTACACTCCTTATAAATATCTTTTGTATATATAGAGCTTTTGAGATTTTAAGTTCAACTTTTTGAGAGGGGAAACTATCCAAGATTTTCTGACTAAACATTCATGTGTCAATTATGAAGCCTCTTTTTAGAGCGTGATATGTGTCACATTTGAATCTTAGTATGTCACTTGGAGCATCCCCACTCACACATTGTGAGAGCATGCTTTAGATGTAGAATAATATAAACTTATTAGTTTGGATTAAAAAATAGTTTGGGTTCAACATATTTGCACATGATGCAATGGATAACAAAAGTCATTACATAATCTAAATCTTGTTGTGGATTGGTTACATTCCTTGATTGGTCTCTCAAGGCACAATCTTCCATCGTGCTTGATTGATCACATTATCTGATTTGATTGGTCCACTTGCTTTGCTATAGTGGTCTTTCATTTGTCAAGTCCAACTTTCAAATTTGTAGGTGAGGCATAAGATATATAAATAACTAATAATGGATGTGAAAAATATTAATGCAAGCCTAGATACCCAATACATTGGGTATGAATGTTCTAAGTTTGATTACATGCAAGCCAATCCTAGACACAAAAATGGGTGTGATTATTATTCTCTTATGTTGCAAGATATGAACCCAAAAAGAAACAGTTTGTGTGGGATCAGTTTTGTTTTTTCTTTAGAAAAATTGGGTATGTGGTGAGTCACAAACAATTTTACTTTGTATCCATTTTGATCCATATATAAGTAGCCAAAATCAGACCTCTAACAAAAATTTCTGAATCACTCTAGATGAACTCAAAGAGTGCATGTCCAACCAAAGAAAGAAACCAAATGAGCTAGAGTCCAAACACTTCCAAAACAACAAAAGGATATTTAAAAGAGTGAAGAACAAGAGGTGAATAAATGCTTACAAAACTTTTCGATGAGCTTGCATCATCCCTTCTATTTGAGGGAGGGAAGCATTTTTTGGCTTCTATGTTGTGGAGTGCCCCATGTTCCAAAAATATCAATGGTGGGCCATTCAAATGGCTCCTTCTTAGGGTGAAAGGATTAGAAAAGATTATATTAGACATTGCAAATCAAGGACATGCATAATGATGCAATTTTTTTTTATAGAATGATATCTTTCTTATTCAATTTAATTTTTTCATTTTGTAAGAGGTCAATTTCAAAGGGCATTTTTTAATCAAATTAATATTTACTAATTTTAGATAGGTGTAGTTCGCCCGTCACATTAAAAGCAATAAAACAAGCACAACAATTTAAATTAAATATGGTCATTTTACATTTCCATATTTTTCATGCTTTACAAGTTTTAAATGCAAGTTGTTTTTAGCCTTTCAAAGCTATTTTTAGGAAAGAGAAAAACAATGTCATGGTCAAAAACAATCATTGTGAATCAAACAAATGCACTTGTTAGTTGGGTCGATAAGGCTCTAAATCAAACCACTATTTAAAACACATTATGAACATGTTTAGGGTAACATGAATCTTGGCCACTCAATCCCAATGCCATGGACCATAACACAAGATCAAATGATGCATACATAATAAAACCTATTAACATTTTGGATGAAAACAATGACATATCTAATGGAACAATTGATGAAAGTTGACAATGGGTGGAAGACGGACCTATTACACAATTAATGAACATAACATTCCTACATCTTCTACAATTGTAAACATTATGTAGGAACAAATCGTACTTTGTCTAGTTTACAATTGCAATAAGAAGTGTGGGGGATAGGTTTCATTGAAATTTTGCTATAGGTTTTAGAGCCCATCCTCTATGTTTAGAGGTGTCAACCTTGAGTTTACGTTAGTAGTTCTAAAAACAACTAAGGCAAGGGTAATGCTATAAAATCTTGAATAGTTAAATATCTAAATTGATACGTGTATGAAAATTGGATGTTGAAATGATGATGAAAACAATGAATGAAGTCTTGCAAATAATTCTAAGCTTTAAGAAAAAACACAAAATCACCTTCTTTGAATTCAAAGTCAAAAGATAAAAAAATAAAAAATAAAAAATAAAATTACAAGCATCCTCACAAAATTATCTAAATATAATGAATAAACTACACACATCTTTGAATTCCTTATATTCTTATAAAACCCTATGTAAGATGTTCATGCTTAAAAACTAGGACTAAAACTTCACGTATTGTTTAGTTGACAACTTTTTAAAACCTTAAGCATGCTTCATTCCTCATTAAAAATAAATGGAAAAAACTAAACTACAATCTAGGGGTTTCCATCACAACATATCAAAACCATTATGAGGATTCATTGATTCTTGTGAAGAAAAAGAAGAACCAAAACAGAAATTATTGATAATTTTTTGTTGACAACCTTTTAAATCCCTAAAAGATGATGAATTTTGGCAAATTTTTGCCTCTGGACAGCAAAAAATAATGGAGGTGGGAATGATACAAAGGACCTTTTTTAGAATGGGCCCAAGTGGACACATTATTTGAATTTTTTTCTAAAATCACCATATTTAGACAATAAATTCCAAGTTCCAACATGTTGCCAAAATACAGAAGGAAACCAAAAAGATTCAATTTTCTTCTCCTACAATTTTTCTAGCCAAAATTGGCTAATATAGCCCTCTTTTGATAATCACACCAACCCATTTACCTCACAATTTTGAGAAAAAAAAACATTGTACATCGCCCTTAAAGTAAAGGAAATGATTCTAAAACCTCAACCCTCATTCAAAAAAATGTGAAATGAGAGGAAAAATAAATAAAAAATCAAACATAAAAAATTAAAATCTCTCCTTTCCCCAAAATCCTTAATCTCCATTCTCGATTCACTTTCATCCAACGATACATGGATGCAAAATCGGATCTTCGTTGATTCGCAGATGATCGATCGTTTGGTTTTTCTCTCGTCGTCGCCATCCTTGTACGTGTATTCGTATTCGTATTCTTCGTCGTCGTCTTTCTCTCTCCTCTCGCCTATGTCTGGCTATGGCCTATTGCGGAGCTTCCTCCTCCGTAACCCTAATTGAAGAATTGAGCTCGTTGCGCATTGGATTTGCACGCGCGTCAATTCTTTTAGCATTTTATTATATTTATATATTTCCCGTGATTTTACAACTAGGGGAAATAAGCGTGTATACGACGACGACGGAGCTGAAAATGTCGCAGCAATTGCGGTTTCTCTCACCTCGCACATTTAGCAGACTCCACCATCGCTTTGCATTCATCTCCTTACCTGCTTTTGCACCCAGTGTTCCACATTCTCGTACAGAAGTCAGATTCCAAAGCAAGTTCCAAAGTATTAATGTGGTTGCGGCATCCTCTGACAATGTCGACCCACAAAAGCTTCAAGTAAGTCTACCATTCCTTCTTTCAAACCCCTCTCTTTTGACTGAGGATTTTGAGGAACTGCTTCAATTCTGTTCTTGGCTGTGATGTGGTGAGGGGGGGGAATTGAATCGATTTTTATTGCTCGGATTTCAGTCGATGTGTTAGAAGCAAGTTTTGGAAAAATGTACTCTATTGTGTTTGCAGTCTCTTCAGCAAGTGCTTGTAAAGATGCTGCAATTGCGTCCTTCTCGTAGAAACATGTGAATCAGACCTATTTCAAGCAAACGGCTGCTGAGTAGCTAACACTGATGCCATTTTCTGACAGTTCTAGAAACCCATTTTCTGACAGTTCTAGAAACCCTAATTCTAGAAGCCCTAGCAATTGACCTAGCTTCTTCTCTCCTTTTTCAAGGTTGATGTTTTCCCCCTATTCAAGGATTGGATCATTGCAGATATTAATGCACACTTGCATGTAAACAGCCCTGCTTTGACTGTTTCCTGCCATCAATCTCATAGGGTTTCAATCTTGTGACTGTTGTTGTATTGTGTATGTGCACTGAAGGTTCAGCATGCACAGTATGTACGCGTTTGGTCTGGTTAGCTATGAAATGTGTATCTCTTGGTCATAAGCTCTATTGTAGCCGGTGGATTGCAATCTCTAAAAAGAATGACACAAATTGCTTAGGTGATGTAGGTGCAATTAGAAGGTGTGCAGAAGATGCGGGTGGGTGCTATCAAGAAGGAATTGGATGCTTTAGGTAATGTTTGTAGTCTCTTCTTTTGTCTCTCTCCCCTTTTTTGACCCAACCCTTAGCACACATATTTTCTATTGTTGGCGGAGGAGTCTCATGTAACTAGTTGTGAGAAATTCAGATGAACAGAAAGATACAAATCTGTGTAATTCTTGATCAGAATGAATTGGCATTATGGATGTTGAACCTGAGGAAATTTGTTTGAGATGGGCTTAAAGAATTCAAGGGAAGCATGCAGAGTCTGCTGAAGAAGCTCAGGCCTTTTCTGTGCAGGAGTTGCATACGGGGATTGCTTTGAAAAGGATGAACTTGTAAGGCGCCTTGCAACAGTCTACATAACTAAAGAAAATAGGGCTCCTGTGGCAGCAGCAGACAGGATGCTGGATAAGGCAATTGCACATATATCAATGCGAAAACTGAAAAGCACAGTGGCATCACCCAAAGAGTATCTCTTGGTTCCCTTGACAATAGGTAACCAGGGGCCTTTTGATTTTTTGCTCGATACTGGCAGTAGCACTACACTCATTAGTCCTTTTATAGCTCATGGGAAACTGGGCATCCCACGTGGATCTGGAGAGATGTCTCGTGGACTTGGAGGTATGGGGGACAGAGGCATAGAGACACGTGAAGTCCTTCTGCCTCCTATTGTTCTTGAGGGCTACAGTTGTAAGCCTGTTAAGGTATCATGCCTACCATTTGGAGTGAAGTGTTTTTTGCAGCAGTTGCTTTCTTGGTCATATTGATGCATAGGATGATGACAATCACAATCAGGGAGGACAAGTTATGACCATGAAGGAGCTCATTTTGCCTCAAAACCCTATTTCATCCTAGTTTAGCTTCCATGTGTAAGCCTGTAAGGAGGCACCAAAGCAACCTTGATTCTGTATATCCTGCCCAGATATCGATTGTCCATTCATCAGCTTACTTGAATAATCGCCTTGGTACTCACAGGGTGTGATCATGGATCTTGCAAATACAGGGCTGAGCCCTTCTATTGCTGGAATCATGGGGCTGAACATTCTCGCTCAATTTGATGTTGAGTTTGACTTCCCAAATGAGCGAATCAGTTTCTATGAGGCAGGGGCAGCTGCTAAGGGAGACTGCAACATGGAGGGCATGCAAAAGCTTGTGATGTCATTTGGCCAGTACTCTTTGCCTGGGCTTAAGGTACGTAAATCACGATTTTACTTAAATGTTCTTGTTATAATTTGTTGTGGGAGAGGAGGGTCTACACAAGAGTTTAGATTCTGGAAAGGATGAGCACTTCTCAAAATTGCAAGGCATGTTTTGTTATTTTGTTGATACACAGGCACATTTATGGGCTTCCCATTCTGTCCACTCCTCAAGCCATGAATGTGTATGTCAGTGACTTATGGGAATACAGGTGGAGATGGGACCAGGGAATGTGCAGTCAGCTATCATAGACCTTGGATCGTCTCTTAGTGTCACCAACCCTGTTATTGCTAGGGCTGCTGGTGCAGTAATGGTAAGCACTATCACCAGAGTTATGTATCCATTCTTGCCTTTAGCATGAATCTGAAACAGTGATTTATGTCATGGTCTGCATGTGAGTTGAAAGACTGCAAGAAGTGCAAGTGCTTTTCCTTTCCAGCTGAGATTTACAATGGCTGTTTACATGTGCCAATGTGGAAAGGGAGGAGCAGTGCCAGGATTATCAGGTGTTGGCATTGGAGGTCAAAAAATGGTGTTTTCAAATGCGCGTATTGATGTGTCCCTTTGCACAGAGCAGAAGGTTGGCTCCTCAAAAGAACTGCTTCTGAAAGGGGTGCAGTTTGCAGTTGGGAATTTGCCAGCCATGCAGGCAATTGACTGCAATGTCATTCTGGGTCTCAATGTCTTCAGCAAGACCAGGTTGTTGCTCTCGATGTTCTCCCGAAATGCCTTTCTACAAACATTCAGCTGACAATTATAGCTCTGAAGAAATTGGGATTCCAAGGTACCTCAATTTGGCTCCGACTTCTAGGGAAACACAACTAGTGTCTGCCTTGGAAGTTGCAGACATTTGTTCTTTGGTCTAGGTCTCAATCTATGAAAAATGTGATGATTCCGAATGTAGTTAAGGGGGAAGCCTACAACATGGAAGGTGTTCTTCCAACTGAGAATCTGCAGAGAGGTTATTCTCAATGGATTGAGGATCTAAAATAGGCATGAAACCAAGCAGATCTTAGTAGATCCAAAAGCAGGGATTAGCCAGGCAAGATCAGTAAGCTGGTAAAATTCTTAAAAGGTCTAAATCCTTCATTTGGCTGTCTAAAAACCTGTGGCAATGACTGGCTTCTCTGTATGCTTTTGGATACTGGCAGCTGATTTCATTGAATTGGATTATTTGGCTTGATAGCAAGTGGAAAGAGACAAAGTACCACTGGATACCAAGCTTGATGTCTTTTGGGTTTTCAGTCATTTAAGGTTCAAGTTTGGGAATTACAAGTTCCAGCACATATAGTGGTGCTGAGTTCCCATTTGAATAATCAGCAGAATTTTCTCCTTCAAAGAGATTGCTATGACTTTGCTAGATTGACACCACACCTCTCATGTTTAGCATCAAGTTGCATGTCAAGGATTGGTACTCACTATTGGTCCCTCCACTAGAGTCTACAAAATCTCCTCATTTAATTTGTTGGCCAAGGCTCTGTTGATTGCAGCATGAATATGCCCTGCTTGCAGAAGTGGTTTTAACCTACAAAGCAAAGAACCAATATTCATTCCTTCCATCCTTTGTTTTGGGTGATTTGATTCTCACCAGCTATTAAAATGCCTCATGAACAAGTTGCTACCTTGCTTTTAATTCTAATTGCCTTCTAAGGCCTCTTGTAACTACTCTTTACAGCTTTCAAAAATCACTAATTTAGATTTTCTTTTGGTCAACAGGTTGTTAAATGTCTTTTCAAAATTTAACATATAAATCCAAAAAAATTCGTGATTACTGTTCTTAAAGAAAAACAAAAAGTATGGACACAAAGAAAACCTTAAAAAACTTCTAAAGTTTACTACAAATCTAAACCTAAGATATTAAAACAAAACAATTACTAAAACTAGAAAGCATAAGCACTTTTTTTTTTGCCTACAATTTCGTTCTACTGTATGGTTGCCAAATGTTAAGAGTGTTTTCAACTTTATTTAATATATTTTTCCTCTTTCAAATTTATGACTTTGGTTTATTAAATTTCATCAACAGGTTGCTCAAATTTTTAAATCAGAAAACCACCAGAAACTTTTTAGTTTCTTGGTTTTTAATTAGGAAGAATGAATTCAAGCATTGCATTCTCCTAACAGAAAGGAAAAATGTTCAAAAATCACAAGCAATCTTGACTCAACCCTGATGAGCTACAGTAGCATACACATAATCCTGTGCCAAGAACTCATAATCAAGTTATATAATGCTTGAACCTTAACCACCATACTAAGGTGGGCTGTTGAACTGTAGGCACGTGCACCAACCAGTGGAAATTTCTTGAAGAATATGATCAGATAACCAACTGACACACTTTCAATACTTCTGAAGACACAAGTCAGATTATAGAACAAAGCAATGGAGAAGGGTTCTTTTCTGATCCAGGAAATTTCTTTTGCAGTATGGGATTGAGGAAACATTACAATCTTTCCATTTGGAAGGCACCTACAGGCACCTTCAAGAGGGTTGAGAAGTGTCAAGGGCAAAGCCAAGCCTGCTCCTTCCAGAGCTTTGGTAGTGCAAGATGTAAGCACCATGGAATATGAATATGAATTGTGCAGCATTTCCCCTGCTCCCTCACCCCATGCCAGATGAAGCATTCATAGTTTTCCTTGAATGGTTTTTGCAATTTCTGTTTCTCCCACAAAAGACCAAATATATTGCAGAAATATATTGTGAACAAAATTTATGTCAAACTCTTCCATAAATCAGGTCTTCATTGTGGAAAAAGCCTCCCTTCATGTCATCAGCAGGTAGCTCTCAAGTCCAGAAAGTGAGCTGAAACCTCAGTTGTCTTATGTTCTTTCACAGCAGAGCTCACAGGTTTTAAGTCCATGAATATACTCTTTCAAACTGTTTGCAAATGAATTTCCAAAAAGCTCAAAGAACTCAAGAGTCAATTAGACTGTCTCATTAACTTAAAATGTTAACTTCCAAACTCTTGATGATGGGACTGGCCATCCTGAGTGACAAATGCTTTGCAACTTAATTGCAAGATGCATTCTGTGTGTGGTCTATGAAATGGGAGAACTCATAATACCCCTCAAAAACAAGTTGTTTCTTTTCCTGCAGCTTGAGTATACGCTCCTCAATTATGTTTTCAATGACAAACCTTGTCACCCTACCCAATACATCAATCACACACTTGTGTCAAGTAGGTCACGAGTTATCCTGACCAAAGTGCTCTCAAGTTGACATCACAAAAATCTGAACACTGAATCATTGTTTCAATCACAGTTGACACATGGAGACTCACATCCCCAACCAAAGGCATGTCTGGTTGCGCTTATATAACCTGCCAGGTAGGGTATTCTATCTCTGGGGTACCCTCTCTGGGTCAGGATAAGGATGTGAGATAGAAGACAACTGATATTAGATCGTTTAAACAGACTATCAATGGCAGCTCAAGTGGTTTGTCTCCCCCTGAATATTCAGAGTCCAACAACATAAGCCTTTTCTTGAATGGTGAGCTTGGGCCTCTCTGATCACTAATTCTTCAGCTTGTTGTGCTGCTTGCACCCAGCCACCAAGTGAAAATATATGTTTACTCTTCTCGTCTCCTTCCACCATCGCCACCACCACTGATCTCGGGGGTCTAAGGGCAGGTGTGAACACTGTCTGCAAGGCAGGAGTAGAGGATTAGGGTTACTGTTTGTCTACAGTCTGTGTACAACTCCTCATGTCACCTAGTACTCGAAGTCTTAAGATCTCGTTTGAGATCTGGAATAAGGACAGATGACGTGGCCTCATGAGCGTCCAGTATTTCTGGCCGGCGCTCAAGGCCGGCTCCTTAAAAAAAAACTGAGAACCGCCCAAACAGTGAATCAAACCTGGTTCCAATTCTGGGTAACCTGGTCTAAAACTGGTGATTAACCGCCCGGTTCCAGACCATTTTTCCCAAATATTTTCTTAAAATCCCGGTTTGGGGTTTAGAACTGGGTCCAGTTTTGGATGCCGCTGGTTCCAGAACTGAATGTGGTTTTAAAACCCGATTCCAGTTCCCCTCCCAAAAATCAGAGTCGATTCCGGTTCGGTTCTGAGTATCTGAAACCGGCGGTTCTAACAGGCCAAACTGGGTGACCGCACAACACACTTGGTAAGAACCTCAAGCATTGTAGGAATAGATTTGGGCGGGAAGGTGCAACAAGAGCTCGTCGAGCTCAGCAAGTCCTCAAACAAGTACCCAAACTCAGAGAAAATTGGAGTTCATTGCTCTTCCTCCTCTTCTCCTTCTCCTCCCCTCCTCCTCCTGCAAGTGAAGTACCTGGTAGGAATTGAGCTGTAACCTTGGAAGATCCGAGTTTGAAGCAACAAGGGAGAATTGAAGCTTGTACCCGTCTGACCTGCATCTGTAGTCAGTCAGAGGAGGAGGAGGAGGTGGTGATGGTGGTGGTGATGTCCTTGAGAGAGCTGTTGTAAGGAGATTTTAGAGTTTGATAAATTGCCTTTGAGGTTTTGCAAAACTTGGAGTTTGCGGTAGTTTTTCTACTCCTGAATTCAGTAGCTGAGGTGGGTGGGCCCCCCCCCCTCCTCTTTTTGCTCTGCGTTGTGCTGGCGGGAGGCGGTGAAGAACGGGTGTGCAATGTGCATGCCGGACATCAGAGCTATGGTTCACAATATTCTCCAAGCTGCTTTTCGTTGTGTGTACGTACCGATGGTGGTGACAGGAGTGGGTGGTGTTTTGAACTCGCAAATTCTATCTTTTGTTGCCTCCCATGGCAGCGAGAATGAAGAAGCTAGGAGGAGGTGGCTTTCTTCGAGCTGTTGTCGCTGGCTTCCGGCCGCACTTGGTGCAGCAGGAATTCCATTTTGTATCCCCAATTTCTGAGGAATTCACAGCTGCGAAAGTCGCTGCAGCCGCGCCTGTTCAATGGGGTGTGTTTCATCGCTCCTTCCGAACTGGATTTGGCCGCAGCAGCAGCGGCGTCGCCGTGGAGCAAGCGATACTAGAGAAGGAGCTCGAGGACCCCGGCGAGAGTCTGCTGCAGAAGAAGAGGAGTTCTGTCAAAGTTTCGGGGCTCCCGGCAACAACTCGGGACCAGAAGCCGCGTTTGGTGGTGCTAGGATCGGGTTGGGGAGCTTGCCGTCTGCTCAAGGACATCAACATGCGTCTCTACGACGTAGTGTGCGTGTCGCCCCGCAACCACATGGTCTTCACGCCTTTGTTGGCCAGCACGTGTGTGGGCACTCTTGAGTTCCGATCGGTGGCAGAGCCCGTGCGCAGCATCCAACCCGCCCTCTCCATCTCTCCTGACTCTAACTACTTTCTTGCTCGCTGCACCGCCATCAACACCCAGAAACATGAGGTATACAATCTATCCATCTATGTAAACCCTAAGCCCTATCTTTGCTGTCAAGACATTTTGTCTTCCATCTCTCCATGACAAAGGACCTCCTCATCCATTCAAGCTTCTGGATTGCAATGCCTTCTACACACCTAGGTGCATTGCAAAGCTCTTCGAGATGATGCTGCACATGATCAGGAAGTGAGTGGAAAAGAGTTCACTGTGGCGTATGACAAGCTGGTCATTGCAACAGGCGCTGAGGCATCTACCTTTGGTATCAAAGGAGTGCATGAGCACGCAATCTTCCTCCGAGATGTGAAGAATGCCATGGACATTCGCTCCAAGTTGCTGCTTAACCTAATGAAGTGTGAAATCCCAGGTGGGTGCTGCTCTTGCTTCTTCAAGCTCTCCTCCATCCGTGTATTGCATGCATTTGAGTTCACTACTGTACAAAAAATCCTTGCAACAGTCAAACACTCTTGCTCACACCCAAGCAAGCAGGTCCTTTTCATGCATGCATGCATCTCTCTCCTCAAAACAGATTTTGTGATCCTTTTCTTTACTGTGAAATCTAGGTACATCAGTGGAGGAGAAGTTGAGACTTCTTCATATTGTTGTAGTGGGTGGTGGTCCTACTGGGGTGGAATTTAGTGGAGAGCTCAGTGACTTCATCCAAGGTGATGTCCATCGCAAGTTTGCCCATGTCCAAGACCTAATCCATGTCACACTCATTGAGGTCTGAATCACTCTCTCTCTCTCTCTCTCTCTCTCTATGTCTTCCTCTTCTCCTGAGTGCAACAACAAGTTCATGAAATTGTGGTGACAAAATTGTTGCTTGTTGCTGGATGCTAGTTCTTTTTCTTTCTGCAACTTTGGCATGCTTGTCAAACTGATGATGGCACCTTGACATGCTTGTGCAAGTCCTATCTAATCCCAGAGAGGGTGACAACAGGTTGCCCAAAATGTAAGGAAGAGCTTCCTTCCTGGTTGCAAACAAACTGGACTCATATGCTAAAATTTGTTTTCTTCTACTATTCTTCTCTTGCTCTCTCACCCACAGTTGGGTTTTTGGGAATTTGTTAAAAAATCAGATGTTTGTTACCCAAGAGTGTGCAGGAGAACTGTGTTTCTGCAAATTTTGCCACCCCTTTGTTCAAGGGTGCATGACCATGGGGGAATTTAGCAAGTTGTTTTGCTGCAAACAAAGAGTTGCTCCAAATGTTATCATGTAGTATATGGCACTGCAAGATCTTAACTGCTAACCTCTTTGGTAGAGTGAGCATGCAACAATTGTTTTTCATGATATGTGTGTGAGGTGTTTTTTGTTGCATTGGGTTGTGGTCAAGGACAGGCAAATGAAATTTTGTCGTCATTTGATGTTCGGTTGCGGGAATATGCAGTTAAACAGTTGACCAAGGTATTGCTTCTACTCTACAAAACTAGACATGATTTATGTTGTCTAGAGCACCCCAGAATCTGGTTGACTGGAGGAGACTCAGAAGGGGGTTAACAGATGTGAACCAAGTACAAAACATCAGGAATGGATCAGTGGAAGAAACAGCAGACAAAATCAACAAATGGTAATTTGAAAATGAGAACAGAAAGAAAAAAAAAGAAGACAACAAAAATTAGGATAGAAACAAATTTTTTTGCTCTGTTGGAAACTAATGTTTGCAACCAAAGGATGCCTGTAATGGAGATGGAGAGAACAAAAGCTGTGTCCTTTTTAGTTCAGAAAGATTTTGGAATGGAAATGCATGTGGCTGAAGAGATAGTTGCTCAGGAAAAAACATGGAAAGTGAGGCATTAAATTTCCTTTTGATTGAGAAAAGTAATTGTAGGACTCATGAAATTGGAAAGGGTTCTTTGGATGCATGCAAAGAAAATTTTGAGAGTCTAGGGTGTAGGGTTTATAGCCAAAATTGGATGAGGGGGGCATCTGTACAATTAAGGGCATGAAATTAACATATTAGGGTTTAATGAAGCAGATCAGGAATAATCCAGGCCTTCAATGAAATACTGGACAACACACTTTGCTCTGCAAACCACATACTGAACTAAAAACCAACATCATACCCTCGAGTCTCTTATGACTCATGCATTTTTCCTGAATCAGTGCCAGGGATGAAGAAGGCACTAAAAACATCTCATGTGTATCAACGTGGTATGAGGGATGGAAAAGAGATACAGATAGCTAGACAAAAGAGATGTGAAAAGAACCATAATACTTTTAAACCATTTGCTGTCAGCTTTAGACTTAGTGTCCAAGGAAAGATATCCTGACCCAACAGTTAGAGATGAACACATATGGAATTGGTGGTGGTGTGTGCTGCAGACAGGAGTGAAGCTAAAGCGAGGAATGGTTAATGATGTACTGCCTGAGAAATTATTGCTTACAGATGGTACAGAGGTGCCTTATGGTTTGCTCGTCTGGTCAACAGGTGTCGGACCATCACCCTTTGTGCGCAATTTACAGTTTGAAAAGTCTCCTGCTGGAAGGTTAGCCTTCTTTGCCACTGTACTAACATAGTATGGTGGTGCAATCAGCCTAAATTTACAAGCATGCAAAGGAAGATCTGTAGTTCTAAGTTTGGATTTCCTGACTAGGGTGGTGTGACATGCAACTCCTGTTCACTTGGAGAAGTAATCAGAGTACCCTAGGAGCACAACCAACTGGACTGTGGTGCTGAGTCTGTGTGGTTTGTGTGTGGCAGGATCGGTGTGGATGAGACCTTGAGGGTGCCAGAAGTAGAGGATGTCTATGCAATTGGTGATTGCTCTGGCTATCTTGAGAGGACTAACAAGTCTGTGCTCCCTGCTCTTGCCCAGGTCAGGCTTGCAATTGTCACAAAATGCAAAACTTGGTAACTTGTACAATTGTCCTGGCTAAGCCAGTACTATTGCGGACACATTTCAAACTGGTGCACCCTACTCTTGATCATGCATGCAAGTAAAGTTGAGCTTGGACTTGACTGAATGTTATGTTATATCCCTTGAAATCATATCCCAGGTTGCAGAGCGACAAGGCAAGTATATTGCAAAAGCTTTGAACAAGCTGGCGAAGGAAGGTGAAGGACATGCTGGAGCTCACAGAACACCGGCAGATCCATTTGTCTACAGGCACCTAGGAAGCATGGCTACAGTGGGACGTTACAAAGCTTTGGTGGATGTGCGAGAGAGCAATGTGAGTTTGAAAAACATAGATCATGTCACCCATCTCGTTGGCTTCTTTGGCTAGAGTCACACTGTAAGGATATGGGATCTGTTGATCATTCTACTAGAGTTTTAAGATCAGGAGACTTGACCACCATCATATTAACTTTGGATTGCATGCACAGAAATCGAAAGGATTGTCCTTGACTGGCTTTTTGAGCTGGCTTATCTGGCGATCTGCTTATTTGACAAGAGTGATAAGTTGGCGAAACCGCTTATACATAGCTGTAAATTGGGGCACTACATTCCTCTTTGGCCGTGACATTTCCCATTTCTAGAATGGTGAACATGAGTACAAAGGTGAATGGGGGCATCTTTTTGACCTGCAATGGATCTATCTGTTCTGGGTAAGTTGTGTATAAGTTGTGTGAGTGTGGGACTAGGTCTCTGAAGAGCTGTAAAAGCCTCTAAATCATTAAAATTCGTCCAAATGCACAATGATCTAGAGCTCATGTTTGGGCTGCCTTATGCTATGCCCATGTTAGAGGGTTGTCCATACCTTAATCAAATGTGCCCAACTTTGAGATCTGTTGCTCACATAGTTTATAGACTCTGTAAAGATTTGCAAAGTGGAATTAACTTAATGATCTCTACATTGATGATCCATGTTACTAGTTTGAAGACCCTTTGTTTAATAATGAGTTTGATTCCATTGCTTGATCATTCCAATGACGATTTGTCCTTGTCTTGGCACATTGATGATGCTTTTGACTAGCGATATGTGACATGCAACATTGGTTGGTGAACTGATATTAATTGTTTTGGTATCCGAAGACCAAACTTTTTTGTGTAAGTTTGTCTATGAGACAAGAGAGTTTAGCCAGGTATAAGCAACAAACATACAAAGGTATGTGCAACTTCAATTGTAGGGTTACCTGCTCTCCAACAGTAACTTTATATGCTGACACTTTACTAGGTCTTTGTTTTGAGAGAGTAGCTGTTTGCATTTAAAACTCTGATGCAACTGTGAAGTGGGGTGCCATAATACTTGTGAGCATTCTGAGCTCAGCAGTGGCAGAGAAGTTGGTTGTTACCTACCAGACAAGAAGGAAGGCGTTCAGTGAAAGCTCAAGTTTTTACTTCCTACTAATCTGTTGACCCGTCCTTTCTTTGACATTAGGTTGGAACAGAATAAACTAACACAGCAGACATTAATTTCAAAATGGATGTAAGACATTCTTTTTTCAGCATCATAGAAGTGAACACTAAGAGGGCTATAAGATTCCAGACTCCAAGAGGTCCTTAAGGGTACTAAGAGTGCTTACTTTTATCAACCTCTGGAAGACATAGACAATTGGCAAAAAGTAAGTCATATTTTTGCAATGACCTCCAAAGAAAATCATCAATGATAGCCACAGTACAAAACGAAGTTGACCAAATCTGATTCCCTGTATTCAAGCCTTCCAACCTCACACTAGGCACAAAGGAACGAGCTCCACATAATCTTGACAGAGGTCAAACTGCCAGCAGCAAAAGCTCAATTGGACCTCATCTTTGCTAGGAAAGAAGAGTGAAATGTACTCCAAAAGACACACATACAAAATACCACTTGGGTATGCTATGCAGGAGCTCAGAGAGCTGCTGTCCACAATTCCGTGTATCTCTCTGTACATCTTTAAAACCCTAGAATTCAGACAATTTTTTTGACCTAAAGTCTGAAGATTGGCTAGGTGAAGAAGCATTCTATTGAGATCTCCATTTGCCCCTGTAAGCTGCTCCATCCCAATCTTGAGCATTTGAACCTGTTGTGTAATGCTTGGGAGATGCTTGCCTCCAAATACACTTGAGTCAGTTGCCAAATTGGGTTGTCATCACATCAGTTGCCTGTTGTCCTCAAGTGCATCTTCAACCTAAAAGCCTGCTGCTCTGTGCTTCAGATTCTCACAACTTCCAGTTAAGTGAACCACCAGTTGAAGATGACTTGCTGATGCTGAGAGACTGTAACCTCGGCCATGAGCTTAGAAGACTGAAGCATGCTCAAAATCGTTCAATACGGCAGAGACAAGACCCTATTTCACACATTGGAAGCCCTTGCAGATGCCCAGCCAGATTGCAAACAAGATTGCACATACAACAGCATCAAGAACCAGCACAAGCTTCACATTGCTCCACCACATGCGGTGAGCATGAAGCCTTGCACTCGCACTCTTCTGCAGATGGTGACCTGATTCTGGTGTGGAACCCACTTCCACCATAACCTCAAGTTTCTGACCTTTGTCCAAAGCCTTACCACTGTTCTCCATCATAATCTCCTTCACCTTCGTCACCTGCACAAGGTTTTCAACCAACTGTCAACTAAGCATCCTTGTACAAGCGACACAAACATGTAATTCCAAAGAATCAAGCATCTTCAACTACTACAATTAGTTCAAAACCTCAACATGGCACCAGAGATCTATCTGGTTATTTGTGCAATAAACAATGCTCCTCAGGGAATTTTGAGAATGGCCATAAATGGATCTCCTCTGATGGGTGGCAGAGAAACCTCCAGAAAACCCATTGAAAAGTCCAGACACTTCTTTTCCACATATACTGGCAACAGGTATCTCCTGATGAACATAACTAATTTCCGACAGTCTAGATATGGAGCTCTGCAACTGGACACCATTCACTCACCTGATCCTTGACCTTTTTCTTGTCTGCCTTGCCTCCTTTCCCTTTTAAGGGTGAAAAACGAAATGTTCTCTCTGAGTTCTTGGCAGGAGCTGATTGTTCACACTGATCCACTTGCTTGTGATTGTGGTTGGCAATGAGGTCAGATGTGGAAACTTCAGGTGGTACAGTTTCGATATATGTATCATCATAATCATATTCCCCATTGTGCTGTGCTAGCAATTCCTCTTCTTCCATTCGGTCAACCTCCTTCTGTGGCACACCTACCAGTGGTGCAACAAGATGCCTAAAAACTGTAGAAAATTCATCTGCCAAGCAATAGGGTTCCAGCCCTTCGCCATCCTGCTTCATCCCCTGCACATGCATCATCAGTTTGAACTCATCCCTCACATGCTCCAGAAATCGGAAAGCTTTATACTTGGTAAGAGCCTCATCAACAATAGCACAATATGTGATGGGCCCTTCGATAAGACAGCAAAACATTTTCTTGTTGGTGGTGAATGTGAAGCGGCGATGAAACGCAGGCACTTTCTCCAGGCACTTTGAGGCAACTATTGTCAGATCAATACTATCATTCCTGTGCTCTGCCACTATCATTGTCCCCTTGGACACTGCAGCATAGTAGACAAGATTGGTAAGGGGACCTGGTGCAGCTGACAGTCCCATTCCTACCCCTCCCACCAGTTTGCCTGCTGCAGCTTTGGATTTCCCTCTTTGTCTTATTGTCAATGCACCCTTCACTTCCTGGTAATTTCCTCGCATCAGCTCAATGCCACAAATATCTGGCTTTTATTGCTGATGTGAAGCTGCTCTGCCATCTGACATCATGAACTTTTTTCTGGGTCCACACAGCCTTTCTGCTTCCCATCTGATGCTTTGAAATCTGCAGTTATCACAACAGCTCTCAGCACACTTCACTGCCGACAAGAAGCTCTAGGATGATCTAGGTCACAGGTGCCTCTGCATGTTGGCTATCTGATCATCTTGTTGGAACCCTGTTACGGTGCTGTTCATCATAATCCTTTCTTTGCCATCGAGTTCTTCATGTGGGTCTATGATCTCGCCGCTCCTCCCCCTCTGAGAACAAGGACAAATTATTTCTTGACTGCATCATGCATACATGTGTTCCTGAAACAGTCCGCGATCGCCAGCTGCTGCATCAGTTCTGACGCTCCTAATATCCTTGAAGCCGGCCTGAAAACCATAGGGAAACCATTGCAGTGGTGCTCATGCCATGATGACGAAGCAGATGCAGAAAGAAGGGACTAGTCATACTATGAACCTGAGAAGAGAACGCGCGTACTCTAGAGCAGACCTCTTCTAACCAAAAAAAAAAAGTACAAAGGGAGAAATATGCATGGCATCCTCGTTCTTAGGCAACCCAACTCCAAACCCTCTCAAACCAAATCCGGGAGGAAAAGAAAAAACCGACCTCAACTGCAAGCGGCGACCAAGCGGAACAGAGCAATGATCCCGCTACTAGAAACGACGGCCGCAGTTGCTACACCCGCGTGCAGAGCCGCCACCGCAAACAGAAAACAAAACCGTAGCAGCAGCGCAGTGGAAATTCTTTTACCGAAGCTGGCGACGAATTCGAAATCCAAAGGGAAGGAAAGCGAAGGAAAGGAAAGAGGAGGAGGAGGAATAAGACGAAACTTTGGGAGGATACTCGCACATGTGATATCAAAAGAAAGCGCAGAAGGTCAACAACAAGAATAGGCAAATTCTCTGACACCGTGCGAGCAAAAAACGCGTACAAAAAGCAAAGCTGTGGGAATCCGGGGAGAGAGCCCGAGAGCTTCTCGCTGTTCTCGCGACGCAGGCAACAAACAAACACGGCGAAACGGGGAAGACGACGAAATACACAGGAACGGGTCTAATCGTCAACCAACGGCTCACATCCGCAGGCCACGGTTGATCCAACGGTGAGAATCCATAGAGGACAGAGTTCATTGAGGGAAGTCGGTAGAATCGTCCCGTCATTTAGGGGGCCACAGGCGGTCGGTGTGAAAGGAAGGTAGGTACGGAGTAACGCAGGTAAGTAAAACGGTAAAAAAAGATTAAAAAATAACCCACACAGGGAGGGAGGGAGGGAGGGAGGTAATAAAAGTATCTAATATTATTATTACCAAGGACGGTAATAAAAGTATCTAATATGATTATTACCAAGGAATCTTTTTTTGGGTCACAGTTAAATTTGGATTTAGTTACCCGGACGTTATTAATGCCAATTTTAAAGTTCAAAAAGGCTTAACACATGCGGAAATTAATTAATTAATTAATTAATTTCAGTAGCCATGTACTAGATCCATGATCATGGGCAGTTTGAGATTTTATTGACTCTGTCTGTTAAAAAAAATTAAATTAAAAAAAAAAAGGGTCAGTAAAAGGAGACTCCAGAGAATGTCATACTGTCTCTCTGTCTGTGTGTTTTTTTTTCTTGGTGAATTTTCGTCAGATGTCAGGCGATTTATAAATAAATAAATTAGTGTTTTTAAAGCTTTTTGATTGCTAAATGTCAAAATATTTTATATAAAAAATTCGTCAGATTTTACTTCAAATTTCAGGGGTTTTTAATTTTTTATTTGTAGCCAAACTGGCGATCAACCATCAGAAGAATTAGTCAAATTTGGCTATAGTCAGGTATGAAAGTATTATTTACGATTTTTTTAAGAATCTTTTTTTTGTTCTTGGGTAGGTCCCTGCTGGAAGTTGGAACTGATGATTTTTTTTAAAAAATCGACCATTGCACAATTCTTTAAAAAAATGGAAATTTGACGAATTAGGATCCCTTTTCTCATCCCCCCCCCCAAATCCTTTGTATGTGTTGAAATCACATTTTTCAGGTCAAAAAATGAAAAAATTTGCTTTAAAAAAAACTACCATCTCCTATTGCTAACTAACATTAGAGAAAGGATGCTCAAATATTTTTATTTTCATATTTTTTAATCAAAATTTGTCTAAACTATTTTATGGATGATCATAAGATTCACAACAAGGAGTACCACAATACAATATTGAAGAAAACAACATTGGGAGAGACTATGGAACAATGTGTGTAGTATCCTAGTACCTAGGCTGGTTAGGCACAAATTAATTATTTTTGCAAAATTTTAAAAATTCTATCTGCCATGCATAAAATCTGAATGAAAAAACCAAAAAAGCACACTAACTAGCTTCATTATTTAGTATAGTGCTTAATTGTAGAATATTATTATTTTTCCTGGTGAAAGTAAATGACAAAAATAAAATAAAATTATTAGGCACCTTGCTGCCAAACCAGCCCAAGTCCTATGACAGCCAAATTTGCCCTAATGAAAACCTATCCACCCCTTATCACTACAGATATTGGTGACTTCAGCAGGTTAAATGATTAATATGTTTTGGAAATTTTAATTTGATAGTTTAGTTTTGATTTTGAAAGTTTCAATCCAAATAAAATAAAAATAACAAGGGGTGTGTTAGTCGCACTGTGGCCTTGCCATTTACATTTGAAAGTATCTTAAGGCAAAAGAAAGAATTATGGAAACTCAAATATTTCACCATGCAAAAATATAATCTTCAAAAAAAATCCTCTAAAAGAAACCAAAATCCTTCAAGATATTATAACTCTATAACTATTAATCTCAAAGTTTCAACACAAGCCAAAATGTCATCTTTCAAAAATCCCCATATAGAAATAGACCTATTATTATTACCTAGGGGCTAAAATCAATTAAGCTACTATACTTTACAATGAATCTAAACACAATATCCTTGTCTTGGTAGGCAAGGCCAAGAAAATTTACTTTCACTACCAAAAACTTTGAGTTGTCTTCGTGGTTGCTCATGAACTTAGGACTATTCTGGAGAGGGCTACCAAGGTTCTACTATATTATTATTCTCTAGCTGTTGCCCAAAGTTGAAGATGCTGTGTGTTCCTGTAGTCAAAGGCTGACTTCTAATTCAGCCTTAGATCATTGAGATTTCACACTTAGTAATTAATTCTAGACTTCTGGACCATGTTCTTTTTTCCCCCAACTGCTTCTGTTATTTGTTTTTTTTGTTTTATCCTTGGAATAAAGTCTTACAAGTTTAAGATCATCATTTCATTTCGTTCCTCACATTATGAGTCAGCATGTTCACCAGGGTGTTACTCTGAACTCACAATTCATCAAACTAGCATTATGCTCTTAATGTTGTTGTTATTATTATCATTATTATTTGATTTTAAAAAATTATTATTATATTTTCCAAGCCTAGCTGGTACCTCACTCCTTTCCTTACCCACTTACATGGGCATGAAAAGATACATCTGCCTTTTCATGTCCATGTTATTTAATAAAATTTTTTAAAAAAATTTTGACATTAAAGAAAATGATGAGCTATTGAAAACCATATGGGAACATATGAGGAAAATAAAAAAAGGAGAGAGAGAGAGAGAGAGAGAGAGAGAGAGAGAGAGAGAGAGAGAGAGGGGGGGGGGGGGGGATATATTAAGATTTGAATAATAAATAATCTTTGGGGAAAATGAGTTGGTTTACATGGGGAGATAACCTATCCCTAAAATTGGGCTTTTCCATGGTTACATTTACAAACTAAGAAGGATGAGGCTACATTTGTTTGGGATGGCATGATTAGGCATCAAGAGACTAGAGCTTGATTTAGGTTGTTTTTGTTTGGAGATTGGGAGGAGTTGCAAGCAGAGCACTTTCGTCAACCACAAGTGTTTGTGACTACTTTGAAATGAGGTCTTTTGCCACCCATGCTCCCTTTGGATTCTTTTTTTGCTTCCCCCCGCTTGGCGACTTGGGCAAAATTTGGCTTTAGGGCATGCCAAAGAGTATGTGCTTGTGGTGAAGGCCTTTGCCCCTCTAGCCCCAACCTTGGTTTCCTCTGAGACAAGGCTTCTTTAGAGATTATTTCAACTTTGTAGGCTTTTCACCCCTCAATTTTACCTTCCCCTTGCCTTGATTCTTTGATGGATTTTAAACTAGATGGAGACCTAGAGTTATCTTTGGATTTTTTTAGGTCAACTTTCATGCGCATGTCCCATCTTTTTAGAGGGGGACCTTTTGGCATGGTTTTTGAACATCTTTGGGATATATTAGCTTCAAAGATTTTGCCTGTGGCTTCATTTAGCTTCAACAAGTTCCCATGTGACCATGGGTCGCATTCGCGAAGGCCCATTACTTGTGTCCTTGGTGTTATTAAGCTTTTGGCTTTGTCCAAGCTTTTGAATGGCATTAAATTGATTGCAATGGGTGAGGTCTTCTATCGGTTGGTGAAGAGAGCCCTATGTGTTCAACTTTGTGATGCATTTTTTTTTCATCTATCGCCTCATCAATTTGGTGTGGCAATTATGGGTGAGTGTGAAGTGATGGTGCACAATATTTGAGTTGCTTTGGATGTCCATCTAAATTGGGTGGTGTTATAAGTGGACACGGTGAACACATTTAACTTCATCTCGTGTAAGGCCATTTTTTGAGAACTTCACTGTGACAAAGCTAGTTGTCTTCGCTTTTCCTTTTTGTCCACTCTTTTTATGCCCAACAATTGTTTTTATTTTTTAATGATCATTACCTTGAGGGAGAGTTGTATGTTATCCTTTCATTTGTGGGCACGTGTCAAGTTGACCCATTTGTCAGGCCCTTTTTTTGCCTTGTTCATTTTTGTGCCTTGTGAATGTCTTTTATTGTTTTTCCTTTGTGACTTTTCCCTTCATTGGTAGATGACACCCACATCTTCGGCCATGTTTCCCTCATTCCCCTTGCTTTTGACCATTTTGTTTCACAATTGGCCTTAATGGGTTTAATTGTCTAGTATCGTAAGTGCATTGTTTGGTCCCCTTCCAATTTGCCAACCAATTTTACACCTTTCATGGTTTTTGTTGCTTTTTAGACAACATTAAGGTTTTAGGAGTCCCCTTTGGTTCTATCGTATTCTTTTCTTCTTTTTTGTAAAACATTTTGGATGAGGATGTTTGCCATGCAGATGGGCTTTTGAAGTTGGGGGATGTCTAAGTCACTTTCAGGGTCCTTTTTCGATGTTTCACACAAAGGCCTTCTTATTTTCTTTGTGTTTTCTCACCCCTTTCAAGTTTTCAATACCAACTCACTTCCTTTGATACGACCTTCATGTAGGTTTTTGAGAGGCTTTTAAGCCCTAGTTCTTTTGAATGTCTAGAAGCACCTAATGTGTCGACATGTTACATTCCCCATTTTTAGTGGAGGTATAGGCTTCATTTTAGTAGAGACCATTGCACCAACATCTTTTTTTAGGAAATTGGGCACTAATAGCACCAATCATTATTTCTAGATTCTTGTTGAATTTGTGTTTATTCTTATTAGAGGCCATTGTGGTGAATAGTTCAAGTTCACTCCCCTTCTAAGTGCATTTGAGGTTGTCTTAGGAATTTTTTCCCCTAGTTGCAACAACATGCATTACCCCTGTTGGAATAACTTGTAAAGAGGTGAGCAAATCAGTTTCAAAAGACTATTTCAAAGAGATTACACAACCATTTCTTTTTCAACATCATTTTTGACATGTTTTTTGATTTACATCAGGCGTGTTTGAGGTCCTATGCAAGGCCAAGCACAGGAACTTGGTTGTCAACTCACCTTGTCATCCCATGTTTTCATCTACCCTTTGATGTTTTCTTTTATGAGTAGATTAAATCTCCTCCATCCTTTGGTTTTCAATTTATCACATTACATTTGTGGCTAATCATTGGACCTTATGGGGATCCACTTTTTTTGTCGTGCCCATGGTGGGGAAAGACTATATCCCATGATGCAATTTGAGATGTTTTTGTTTCCATTGCGAGAGATGTAGGGTTTCATGTTTTGCAAAAGTAGACTCACGTTCTTTCACCACCTTCTTTTTAATTTTCTTATAATTGGGTCAACATTGTTTTGTCGGTTGATGACATTCGCACATTGGCCGATGTTATCATTGCCAACCCCACTTAAGCAAACTTGGTATTATGGGTGATTTTTTTTTGTGGGGTGGTTGTGTCATTGACGACTTAAATGAAAAAACTTTATCGCAACCATTACCTAGTAGTTGTTTTTTCTCTTTTGCCATATAGGTTTTTGGGTGTCTTCACTAGCAAATCAACAACTTTCTTCATCGATGTGCTAACATGACGTCGATAGCAAAAAGCATCGAAGGCCCTCCTTTATCAATGTTGTGTTCCTTTTATAGACAAAAAGTGTCAATGACATTATAGAAGGTGTAACTACCTCCATCTCAAAATGGACTATTATTGTAAGGGAAGGTTTGTTTAGGCTTGGAGTTGTATTGGGTTTACCTCCCCTTTCTTTAGTTGACATGTTTCATGCAATTGGTGGAGGGTTCAGTTCTTAGTAGTTCCCTTTCCTCCTTGTGGCCCCTTTCATTTGGGCTGCTTGCTTGCTTGCTGGACTTTGATCCTTGCCCCTTGTTTCTTTTTCTTTCCCTTTCTTTGGGTGCTTTCTTTTTATAAAATTTAGCAAGGTTTCATCAGAAGGATGAAGCTTTGTCTTCAGAAGGTGTATTCCCCTCTTTGTTCTTTCCAGCCCTAAACCCTCCTTGTATTCTTGCTCCCTCCCAAAAACCACCAAATTCTCAATATTTTGGGCCTCCTCCTCCTCCTTCAACAGTCCCTCTGTCAAAGGAAGCTGATTGCAAACACAAACTATAAGATTGGAAGATTAATTCTCCCAACATCATTGGGAACAAGCTTAGAACTAGTTTGGGAACATGAATGGGATCAAGTTTGCTCTATGTTATAAATTTTTTGGGCACATTGGTTAATCAACAAGAGCAATATTGAAGTCTTAAAAGGAAGAAATCCCCCTTCTCAACTTATTTAAGTGACTGGCTCCATGCTTTGCCCTCTTTCCCTCAGTTGTTTTTCTTCTTGGGACATATTTTGTGGTTTTTCTGACTAAAAGATTGGGAAATTTTTGGAAATTTTTGTCCTTCAAGTGTACATTCCACTGAGTCCTAACTTTTTAAATTAATTTTCCAGATTTGTTGATATAAAAAAATTGGAGAAAAAGAAAAAGAAAAAACCCCATCACCATACTCAAAGGCGAAGGTAGTTAGCTAGATTTGAAAACCCAAGAACAGTAGAAGGGACCATTAGGCAACAAAACTAAGCCATGAGAAGCTAAACAACAAAAATGATGAATGACTTAGGTAGGAACTCTAAGGCAATTTTTGAAAACGTTAGGGAGTCACTTCCTGTTTATGAAAAAAGGGTGAGGGCCCCCTTCCTATTACAAGTCACGCTATGTGTCACCCTCCGTCCTAGAAGTCCAACTAGTTTTAATTTAAATTATTATTATTATTATTATTATTATTTTCCCTTGGTCAATGTTTCTAAAACATGTGGGAAATGAGTGTTTTTTTTGGCATTTCTCATCACCAAATTTCTAATTCAAAAGAAAAATTGCCAGATTTCTATATGAGGTTCCAGCAGGTAGCCAACAGTATGGAAGGATGCCTCAATTCTTTTACTTTTATAAATTTTATAGCCAAATTTGGCTAACTTTGTGATTATGGATGATCACAAACTCATGCTGCATCACAAAAAAAATGATTACTAAAATTTATTTTTAATTAAAATAATTCAATAAATACACTAAGTCCACCCTGCCTTTGACACATTCACCCTTGTAATCACATGGATGGTGGTTGCAGGAAGCCATTGTCAGGAGGACCATTTTGTGAATGAGAAAAGCAGCTGACAACAATTTCATAAGCTTGCACATGAGTTGAGTACCTAACTTGAAGTAGCCTACCTATATATATATAGACCGTTTCGAAACACCACTGGAGTGGAGTAACAAGAAAGCTACATAGTAGAGTTAGCCGTAAAGTCTCACTATTAGGGGGCGAGAATGGTCAGTTTCGACATAATAGGGCATCAAACGTGTAACTGGGAATGAAAATTTTACAAAACAAAATAACTGAGATCCAGACTAGTTTTTCCAGCAATTTTGGTAGTAAACTGAGTTTCATCCTGTCTTTCCTTTTTCCTGAGCGCCTCCATTGCTGCTACACATATTTTCACTGCTCCTACCTGTACAACTACTATAATTAGTCTTGAACCTTGTGCATTAAATGCTGAGTTTCAGCATTTCATACTGAGATTTAATAAAATTTCATTACTTGCGGATATCACTGAAAGAGGCGATAAGGGGTGAAAGCAGGCCCAAAGATAGGGTGAAGACAGGTGACTTTACGGATAACTCTAGTAACCCCTAAAAACACACAAACTGGGGACCAACCAACCAACTATCTAGGCAACAGTTTATGGGACCTAATTTTCAAGGATTAGTCCTTATCAAAAGCCTCTAGCCATGTTTTACTACCATGTAAGGAAGCCAATAAATGTATAATTTGGATGCATCTAACCAGTTTAGATTTTTTTTTTCTAGTGTTAAAATCAAAAATTAAACTTGCAAAGATAATTTGAATTTTGGGTTTTCCATTACCGGAATTTGAGAAAAAAATAATAAATATTGCCAGATTTCTACATTTGATTCTAGTAGGGTAGCCAAAAAATTTAGAAGGATACTGAAGTTTTTTTTCACTTTCATATCTTTATTATTTATGGCCAAATTGGGTTAAATTTTCTCCTTTGGATGATAACCACTTTGGCGACATATTCCCACTTCGCTCGGAACTAAACTCATGGAAGGAACTTCTTGACATTGTGGGTACTAGTTACTCCAAAGGACCACAACAATAAAGTCATTGCCCTACTCACTCTTGGTAGGCTAGCTATACATGTATTTATTATGACTTTACTTGTGTTCCCTCAAAAGCCCAGGTGTAGTCACTGAACTCTTAGCTGGTCCATGTGGGTGTGAACATGCCACATTTATTGGTAAACATCATTTGCACTGGTGCAAAAGGAAGTGAGTAGTCATGATAGGTTATTTTGTTAAATGGTATGTATGTGAGAAGCAGGTCCATCACCACCACCAGTAAAGTGGCCTGTAAATTGCACTGTACTTTGGATGAAGTATTTGTCTTCAGATAACATGGAATTGATGTGGACCTGTAAATTTGTAAATGTAACCGTGGTCTCCACAAGGCCCATTAAAAATAATGGGGTTTTTTTTTATCGGCCAGCAATAATATGATTAACTTGACTCCAGTGGTAATATTTAAAATAGTCTCGCACCTTATACCATTCATTTGTTCATGTTTATATTTGAGACTGAGGACAATTAACACTCTATTTTGGATGTAGTAAGTAATTGTAAAGGGCCATAGTGAACCGGCACCCACCAACACAGTGCCATGAAGGATGGATGGTAAGTGGTCAGGAAACAGTTTTCTGTTGGGTTCCAGTTCCATAGCTAACTATGGTGGTTTAGCTCCAGTTGCTTCTTTTTTTTTACTACCTACCTACTAACAACCCACGAGCAACTGTTAGTAGGTAGGTAGTAAAAACAGCCCTTACCTATTTTAAACCATCTACTTAACTAGTAGTTACCTAATTTGCCTACCTATCTCCCTATATATGAGACCTATTTCTTACAAATTTGGTTACCAAGGTGAAACCGAATATTGACTCAGTTGAGGTTCATTCACAACGGAGTAATAAGGGGCATCCAGTGGATGGTGCACTTGTGGGTGCTGGTTCACCGGTGACCCTTGTAAAAGACCCAAATAGGTGGTGCTGGTGGAACTGCTCTGAAGGGGAGGAAGAAAACAAAACTCTAAGTCTTTTGAGTGCTTCCATGGAGTAAAGTTTTTAAGGAATTCGAAAGGCAAAAAGTCTGACTACTTCAGATCATGAGTGTGTGTGTGTGTGTGTGTGTGTGTGTGCACTCAGTGGGCTCCTCCTCCTCTTCAGCTTCTTGCTGGCTATTGAAGAAAGGAGCAAGCAAGTTCTGGCTTTTTAGATGAGCTTTTATTGGGGATGGATGAGTTAAAGTTAGTGCTATTACTCAGTTTTGGATGAACCACAAATGAGTTTTCACCTTGGTAACTTATCCTGTAATATTCCCCCTCACACCATCTAGTGTGAAGGGGATCAAAGGGCCGGCCTCACCTAATGTTTTAGGGTATAGTGGCAAGTGTTGCCCTAACTTTGTAGATATGGCTTGTGTTGAAACTTGAGATTAGTTATACAGTTATAATATCTTGAAGGATTTTGGTTTCTTTTAGAGGATTTTTTGAAGATTATATATTTGCATGCTAGAATATTTGAGTTTTCATAATTCTTCTTTTGCCTTAAGATAACTTTTCAATGCAAATGGTAAGGCGACAATGTGACACACCCCTTGTTTTACATTGATCCTATTTCTTTTTATGATATTGGTTTTTTTTTTTCTTACTACATTGCCTTGGTTTCTTTTATGGTGTTTTTGCTTCTTACAACACAACAATGTTTATGTGTTTTTTTTGTTTAATCAATTTCTTTTTATTCTTCATTTCTTGTTTGCAATTTGCAAAACTTTTAACATAGGATTGTGTTTACACAATTTCACAACATTCATTTTTAATTTGTAATTGAAACATGAATCAACTTGAGTGGTCATTGTCATTGGGTGTTATTGTGTTTTTGGTCAAAGTTTTGTAAGAAATGTCAAAGTTCCTAAAATTCATTAGAAAAAAATTGTCATTTACAACTTGTTATTTGCTATTTTTTTGCAACTACAATAGTAGCAAATGACATAAATCTAGTCACAAACAACAAGTTGTAAAAAAAAAGTTCTAATAATGATTAGATTTTTCATTCTTATTTTTTATGTTCAATGGGTTATGAAAAGACTTGTTACAATTGAATTATCAAGTTTTGATGTATATTGTCTAATATGAGTTGCCATGTTGCTTCTTGGCGATTAGTGAAGGATTTGGACATAGAGTGAAATTATTATGGACAAAACAAAGATTTTAAGGTTGAAGAATTATATGCATTTATTAAAAGAAAGGATTCAATAATGAGAAAAAAGAATTAAAAAAATTTGATGGAGATCACATGATACAAAACTAAACTTGAAATGGAAGTGGAGTATGTAAATCACAACTTGCATTGCCAAAATTGAAGGGTGATCCCCTTTAAAGAACCTTCATTTATTTTACTTCATGGAACTTGTTATAAGTTCATCAATCTTTTAGAAAGTTTCATCAATTATGCATTTTATAAACATTTTTTAAGTAGGCCTCCTAGAAGGGCATATTCATGATTAGGCAAAAGAATTGTTTAACAAAAGAAGGACTCCAAAAAACTATTTAGGATTATTATAAAATTTATTGGTTTATAATTATAGTGGATTATTATATGCGTACAATTAGAATGATGTCATGTTAAATTAATTTTAAAACATAAAGATAGATTGGGTACAATATAACTGTCCTTTTGAGTCCTTTAAAATAATATGAATCTTCGTTCGAACTATAATTTTCATTTTCAAAGAATCAAAAGGAATGCATTGATTAATATAACTAATTTCAATTTTGTTTCATAAATAAAGAATGCTTACATCTATGTTTAGCAATATTCATTAAATGGACTTGATTATATCATACAAAATACAAGAACTTTGAAGGTTACATGATTCATTTCAAAAAGGGTTGCAAGGAAAAAGATTTTTTTGGCTATTTGGTTGGTTGTTTGTATTCACCAAACTTAGAATTTGTCACCCCAAGTGCAGGTCACATGTGCAAGAAAAAATCATGTAAGAAAAAATGCAAAATTGTTTATAGAAACTTATGTACTCATTTTTTGCATTTTTCGTTTTTTACCAAAGTATTGATGCATGATTGTTTATGCATGTGAAAAATCACCACCACCATATGAATTATCATAAATTTAATTACCCAAATTTTCACACTTAAATTGATTCCATGTCACTTTTGTATTTGGTAGATAGTAAAAATGAAATCCTTGAATTTTGTGTCCAAGAAGTGATCATATCCTAACTATGCATATGCCCATAAGCTTTTGCCAATTAGGCTTTTCAAATGTTTCTATCAACATGCATTCTAGAGGCTTTTGCTAGCTATGCCTTCCAAAAGTTTTCATCAACTATGACTTTCAAAAGCTTTTACCAAGAACACTTTCTAAAAGATTTCACCAACTAGTCTTCTAAAAACTTCTATTAATTAAGCCTTCTAGAAGTTCCTAAAAATATGTTTTAAATATTTTATAGAAACTTCTTTTGATACTTATTTTCCATGACAAAAACCATGATCAATGTCATGGTGCACCCATTTTTGTTGAGAAACCATGAAAATAAGAAATGGATTGAACATTTAAGAATGTTAAATGAGACATTTTTGGTTGCTATAACTAAGTGATCAAGCCTTCACATTCAAATCATGATACAAAGTAAAGAAAAACAATTCCTATTGAGATTAACATGTCATGTGAAATTTACAAGTTTGCACAAAGTGCAAATATCCTAACTTGTAGTGAATTGTTCACCATTGGATGATCAATTGTAGCTCTTATGTTTCAAGAAGTTGTCATGGTTATCAATTTGGTTTTCAAAATGTTCATAATGTGACATGTGGGTGCAAATAAGATACAGGTAGTCATGTGTAAAATTTAAAAAGCTAATGTGGCATGCTGATCATGATGGGTGTTATAGATGACATTCATATTTTTATAACAAAACCTCCCATGCATACATTGAAGATTATTATTGTCATAAGACCAAATGTTGTAATGTTGTTGATAAGGCAATGGTTGATAACCTAAAGAGGTTCATGGATGTGTATGTTGGATTGTTTGGGAGTGTGAATTGCAATTGTATTGTTGTTACCCATGTGTTGAAGCCAATTTGGATTGTATTGTTGTCCATTGCAATACGGGGGACTTTTTTGATATGGTTGTTGGGTCACAAGATGGAATGCCACCTTACTTGTTGGGATACAAGGGTTATTCATTAGTTCCTTTGCTCATGATTCAACATAAAAAAAGGAAAATATCAGTCAATTTTGGAATTCTTGTACAATCACAAACATAGAAGGGGGAGGTAAGTTGTTGAAAATGACTTTGGTATAATGAAATAGACATTTATAGAACTTCTAAAAAATAAAGAATTGCACATAATAGTTATCCTTGATGTGTTTATTGCTTGTTATCTATATTCTACAACCTTGATTCTTGGAAGGAAAAAAAAAGATGTTGAAGAGCTCATGTTAGTGATTGAAATTGAAGAAGTGCAAGATGATGAATTGAGTTTAAGAATCAATTACATCATTACATTAGGAAATTGTTCACATTTAAGGCTAATAGCTCTTGGGGGGCAAAATCATTGTAATTTGGAAACGCATAAATTGTTGTACATTTCCATTGAAAATTGTAGCTTTAGAGGTAATTTATTATGTACTATTGGCCTTTTATCAATTCAAGTTATTGATTCAAGATCCTTTCAATTTTAATCAATGCAAGCACATTATAAGGTGTTTGCATGGTATGGTGTAGACAAAAAACAATAATAGTTTGAACATTTTCATGACAACTCGTTTTTTGTGGCTTTTTAGATATTTTGAGAAGATTTTGTGGTAGAGTTGTGAAATTAAAGGTGATAACATCTTAAGCTTTCATTATGTTGTGAAATTGGTGTACACATGAATAATTAATTGTCAATTGGATTACATTTTTAATTTTCAAGAGTTTGTAAAGTAACTCCAATTTAACAAAAGGACTAAAAAATATTAGTTTTAATGGAACAACCATACATTACAACAAAATGCGTCCTTTATTCATTGAATGTTTTCATTAGATTTTGAGTGAATTCACTTGTCCCATTGAACTAGACTTAGTGGGGATCCAATGGATTCATTAGTCCATTGAATGGGGACTATTGAATTGCATTCACATTTTGTAATAGTGATAATGAAAACATTTTATATCAATCAAATTTTTAAAAAAACATGGAGTTCAAATTGGATGATAGAATATGTTATGATGATATTGATGATTATGATTTTTTAAAATTATAAATTGTTCCATGTTGAAGTTGTAGTTATGTTAAATGTCATTTTTACCATTTAACAAAAATACAGTGAAATTTTTTTAATTAATGAAAAAAGATACACTACTATCAAATAAATTGTTTTAAAAAGCTTTTATAAAATTATTGGTGTGCATTGACATAAAGACGCAACTATTAATCAATTGCATATTCATGGTTTGTGTGTGTGTGTGTGTGTGTGT
>Ga0116229_10000730_pt1 | contig 46936 bp, 36 predicted proteins | sample S1TSphgellanicum_3_FD_87313 | JGI IMG/M metagenome (GOLD analysis project Ga0116229, IMG submission 87313) | Host-associated microbial communities from peat moss isolated from Minnesota, USA - S1T2_Fc - Sphagnum magellanicum MG | ecosystem: Host-associated > Plants > Peat moss > Unclassified... | reverse complement strand
CCTTAAATTAACCAACCATAATTTGTGAAAAAATTCTCCTAAATTAACTAAACACAATATGAAAAAACAATTTAAATTAACTAACCACACTTGGTGAAAAAACCCTCTTAAATGACTAGTGTTATAGGTTGATTTAACTAATAGGTGTAATTTCCACCTAAATTTGGGTATCACTTATTGTCATCTTGTTTCACTAGCTTAATTGACCTATCCTAGCAACTGGTCCCTGTTCACTACGGGGTTAACATGTTTTACCATGATTTCATATAGTGAATCTGTCCTAGTTCACTCAAAATCCTAGTGAAATACAAGGTGAACTTGGTCACATCTCCTAGTAATGACACTAATACTATAATTTGTAATTATTAGTAGTTATTTTGTTGTTACAGTGGTAATTGGAATGGCTTTTTATATCTTGGCTTCCTCCCTATGCACACACCATAAAGTTGGATGTCTGATGTACATTACAGGTCAATTGGATTGGGATTACAAAACCCATGAACAATTGATGGGTTTTTTTGTCTTCAGCTTCTTTTTGGATCTCTTTGCACCAGACAGTTGGATTGTGATTTCACAGTCCATGAGCAGTTGATGAGTTTTTCATCTTCAATTTCTTTCAGGTGTCTTTGCATCCTGTGCAAGATTTTCTTTAAATACCTTTCTCACCTTTCCTATATGTGGATTGCATTCTGAAGTTCATATTCATGTTACTCGATGGAGTGTTCATCTTGGGTAGTCCATCAACACCATGTCATTTCTATTCTGTCACTAGATTGGCTATCTTGGCTTGTGAAATGTGCTGTGGCAGGTTTGATGTTGCACTGCATATTTGCCCTGCAACATATATCATGAGAATTGCAATATTGTGCAGTTGACAACTGAAGACTCTCTGATCAGCACAACATGTTTCAATGAAGCCTGCCCCTCTCCTTCACACTGGTATGCTGCGAGTAATGGCAGCATGTGGCAGTCCAACCTCAGAGGCAAAGGATACTATTCTGTAACTAAACTCTGTTGTACTCTAAATGATTTTGGAGCTTGTAAATGATGATTTAAGCTGATGAATTAATTTGCAGTTGTGAGAAATTTCTTCATGTTGAAAGAAGACCTGCAGCAAAGAGACCAATAATCTGAACAGAATCACATGAGACAGTTTGATTTCCTATGAGTTCATTGAAGGGCAAAATATATAATTTTCACTTCAGTCAAAAGTATGTTAGTCTACATCTGCTGAGTACAGATGATACAAAATGGCACATAGATTGTAGCATATTCACGCATAAAATCAAGAGGGGATAAAGTGAGCATGAAAGAAAATGTGAACACCTGACACTTGTGGATTGTTGGCAAGGCAACTCCTGATTGAAGAGCACTACCTTGTTCCTGCAAAAGCAGCCCCTCCTTAGTAGGCCTAATTTCTAGAGATTTTCTTAACCTCATCCATATCACTCCAATTCATGATGGGTTTCTGGAGTTCCTTCACTGGAGTGTGGAGTGCCAGTGTCTCTGCACACCTTGATACAACAATTCTTTGAAAGTTAGGTTAAGCATGGGAGATTGTCTTGCCACAAATTTCTCAGCACAGTGTCATTTCTTGTCCACCCTGGCTTCTCATGCCAAGAGCAGAGCTGAGCCTAGATTTAAGTTGCAGCCCCAACAGGATGCTAGTAATTATTCTTGGTTCAAAGCTTGGTTAATCTCTAGTTTATATCTTTTCTAATTAGTTGGAAAGGTCTCTCCAAATCCCATTGACTGTTAGGAAGAAGATCACATCCCAGAAACTCTCCTTTCATCCAAACATTACAGAGTGTCCAATAACCTCACTAGCACATGAATAGTGTTGGAAACAATAAATGCTTTTTCTCTTGGTGGGAGCTCAAAGCTCTTCTCTCTTCCAATTCATTTTTTTGTCATAGTCAATTATCTATCTTACACAAGCAGGTCAATGGTCAGGCCAAAATTCCACATAGCGAAGTTATCATTATCCCCTCCACTCTCTTGCTAGTCACCTGGACACGTCTTTTCTGCTGAGCATTGCTTCTTTGTTTGTAATCAGCAGAATTCAACATATGTGCATTCATTTGTGTGTGTTGGCTTTGAGTCCTTGTATGATTTAGGACAAATGTGTACAGAAGGTCCCAAGTTAACTCCCCCAGGTTACACAGTTTACACAGTTCAGCAATGCATCCCACTGCATCTCACAAGCATCTTATACCATGGGTTTCTCCTATTGCAAGCCTATCATTATTGGAGCAAGCTTATAAATAATGTCTGATTGAATCAGATTGAGATCTGAGCCATGTGATTGCAATCCTTTTCCTCCGACCCTTCACAAAATTGGCTTTGAACAATGTGGTCAACAAGGTTACATTTGTGAATACAGGAGTTAGATTGTGCAGCTTGTGTCAGGAATCTTGAGGGAAATTTGGGTGTTCTCCAGTAAATGCGAGCTCAAAAATTCCACATAAAATGGATGATGCTGATAAAACTTTCTTCTACATTTTGGGTTGGATTCCACAGTGAATACATTTCTCTCTTTCCCACTGATGCTCACTTGGGAGGAAATGTTGAGGCTTCGTTTGGTTGAGTATTCAGATGAATGGATGCCCTCTTTCTTCAGTATAAAAACAGGTTGGCCGATCAATGAGATTTCTTTCCTGGCATGGAAAAAAATTAATCTTTTGCTAAAGCAAAGGGGACTTAACATGGTACCATCATTTATGAAAGAACTTCTACTAGCTTCTATAAGTCACTCTTTTCAGTTTACTGGCCTGTCTGAGGATAGATCCAACTTACATGCCTTTTGAGCTTTTCACTACTCCAAGTGTTAAGCTTTACTAGAAGGTTAATCTCCTCAAATATGAAATTTTCCAATGTGGTTGACATCCACCAACAAACACACTGTTCTTTTCCTATTCCAAATGTATCTTTTGCCCCCTTTGTGTACTAAGAACCAGTATCTCATCTGGAAACATACAAAATACACAAGAATCTGGCAAAAATAGATATCTTACCTCACTTTTTTGAAAGCAATGGGTTACCAAGTCAAGCTGATGTGGCAAAGCATGATTGCTTATTCAAGACAAATTCATGATTTATAAACCTACATGAAAATTGTAATAATTCTTGTGACCCAAAAAATGTGACATTATATTATTATGTAAACATTCTTATTGTGTTGGCAACTATTTAGAACATAGCTCTTTGGAATCTTTACAAGAGATCACCAAGCTTTCCAAATTTGCATTTTGAGGGATGCAATTGCACCTGGGCCAAAATTCTAATCTCATGTTTACATGTACATCTGCGTTTTAGAGCTCCTAACCATAATTTAGATTTCTGTAACAAGTCTAATCTAGAGTAGTTCATAATCTCTTGAAGCTGCACATTGGCAATAATTATGATGGCACTCAGCAAAAGATTCTCATATAGCTCATCTGAGCAAGATGAAAAGCTTGAGACCTGGATGCTGAAGCTTTTCAAACAAGCCATTAGTTGTAGGACAGCAGGATTTTCAGCAAATTTATGATCATATAATTCCATTTGAGGAGTATCTAAGCAGCAGCTGAAGAATTTGCAAAGAGTTGCTGAAGAATTTCCAAAAGAGTTAACTGCAATTCATGAATTCATGAGCTCTGACATTCAATGATGTCGGCTTGAGTGCAAGAATCAAGAACAGTTCATGAAATTGTACAAGAAGTTTCTGTTTACAAGTCATGGGCATTCAACCCCAAGATTTCTTTCTAACAACTCAGATCTTGTACAAGTTTCTTGATTGTCATCGATCGATCTGCATGTTTTCAGGAAAAACAAAAGAAAAAAAGGTTGTCAAACTGATGCTTTGGCCTTCTCAGAGCAGATCATCATACCTCTACAGCGCATGAAATCTGAGCAATTCCTTGGAATTGACGATCTGCCACCACCATCTGCCACTCGCTAGAAGAAGTCTTGCTAGATCTTGGCGCCGATAAATTACAGTCTGCTCTGGATGTGTCGTACATCAAGGTCTTGAAGCTTGGTTCGTCCGCCTCGTTCTTCTCGGCTCCTGTGACTACAAGAATAGAGCCAACAGCGGTGGCACACATAGGGGTGATGATGTCGCTTGCGTAGCCTGAATCCGTGATAAGCTCCCACTTGTTCTTTTCGGCGTTGTAGCAGAAAAGCTGCTGTTCCTGGAACGCAAAAAGCTTGCCTTCTGCCACCACCAAGGTCTGTCCAGGGCTCGATATCGTGGACCCCATGCCCCACATACTCTCTATCCGTGTCCAGGAGTTCTCACTAGGGTCATACACCTCGGCTGATGCCACAAATCTCCCTTGTGCGGTTGTTGGGTAGCCACTGATGACGAAGAATTTGCCGTCGAGTACCACGCTACCTGGTTCGTCTCGCTCCTCGTGCATGCTCGGAATACTCTCCCAGCAGTCGTTCTCGAGGTCATAAGCATCCACAGTCTTGAGAGCCGTCTTACCATTGTCGTGTCCGCCAGCCACCAGAACACGATTCTTCCCGACCACTCCGCAAGTGAAGAAGGAACGTGCGCTGGGCATGTCCGCGCACTTGGACCACGTCCTTGTTGAGAAGTGGAAGACGTGGACAGAGAGCAAGGTTTCCATTTCAGTGTTCCAACCTCCGATGACCAAGATTTTTCCTGCCAAGGCCACGAACCGACAGAAGAGAGGCAATCCATCTGGATACTCCGGGACGGGAGGGAGACGCTCCCACGTTTGCTGCTGCATGTTATACAAACTCACGCCGTAGCCCACTGGTCCATGCTGAGAAACCGAAATCTCCTCCGTGGAACTGTGCGATTCCGGAGGGGCTTGCAACAGACATATGTAGTGGCCAGTGGTACCTTCCCTCTGCCGATTCTCGTAAAACTCCGCACTCTGCACCAGATCTCGCCACTTCCGCGACACAGCTCCCAGCTGTGCGTGTGCTTGTACAGGCACTCGCATCAAGCAAAGCATCGCCACATGTTCAGGCAGATTCGGAATCAACCCCTGATCATCATCATACGAGTCTACCACCTCCATAGTTTCGTCGACCCCAACGGCTTGTGCGCGGCAGTATGCGGGTCAAATTCACACAGAATCCATCAAAATTTCTTCCGCAAATTCTGAATTCAAGCGTGAGACAACAACGAGTGATCTCCGCATGTGGAGTTCAAGATATACCACGCCCATAGAATGCGACCAGGGTACAAATCACACACAAAACCCTTGCACCACTTGCTACTCCACCACTACAACACTCCTGCAAATCAGCATATAATTCTCCGCTGGAGAACTACAGCAGACTTGGATAACACGCTTCTCTCAAATTTCCAGCATAGCACTTCATGACACTCGCTTTGATCTTGACTCTGGTTGCTGAATTTTGAGATCTGAATCTACCAAACAACAGCTTTCAATCATGCCACAATATTGGTTACAAGAATCATAGCTGCTTGCATCCTTTCTTCAACCATTTACACTAGCATGATCAATACTTCGTCATCAGCATCCAGAAGAACAAAGAAGAAGACTTGATCACAAGCTTGACATTCAATCTCATTTGGAACAAAACAAGTTCTCAGATCTCCACGAAACTGGATGATTAATAGCACAACATTTGCTTGCAACAAAGTTTCATGAAGCCCACAAAACTTCACAATCTAGCAGGTCCATAACAAACCTTTAGTACAAGAGAACTTTTTTGTGTCATAACAGTGCTGAGAAAGAGAGCTCTTGACCCATTTTACAACCCCCCACCACCCACCCCTTCCCCAAAACACTCACACATTGTTTACTTGAGTCTCTTGCACATTGACTTATAGGTAATAAAAAGCCATAGCCAATATACGTCTGTGTGTGTATATATATTAACAACACTCAAAACCCACCACACCCCATATCTTTTTTCTGCATGTTTTGTATTTTAAATTGTTTCTTGAAAAGTAGGAAACTAAGAGCTTTTGAAACAATGGTTTAATTCATTATTAAGTTTGTGATATTTCTATGATCATGCGTGTTGAAAGAAAAGTTAAAAGTGACATAAGTAAAACAAACTTTTTCTTTGCAATGCAATAAAATACAGTATAACATAGAGGAGATTGAAGAGGGGGAAATTGTAAGGACACACATGCAACCAAGGGGCTTGTACAAATAGTCTATCTTATCTTTGAATGGAAAGGGCGGAGGAAGACAACTAGAGAATCGTAGAGAAAGTCTACTGCAATGAAAAAAATAAGTAGCTAGAACTAAAAATTATCCTTCTTTTCTTGGGATGTGAGGTGGGATGGGCTGGGCTGGGGTATGAGCATAGTTAGAAGAAATGTGTGTTTAAACCTCAAACTTTTGGGACAGGGAATGGATGAATTAAATTCCCATAATGATCTGCTTGTTTTTTTAATGTGTATTTGCAGAGATACTCTTACAGAGGGAAAGAAAACTTGTGAGAGTTTTTTTTCTGTGATGCCCAACAGGTACCCACCGGGTACCATGAGATTTTTACACTGTGTAAAGATGAGCAGGTCTTTACACCATGTAAAGCCCCTTGAAGGAGCCTCTTAGGGCACTTATTCCAGTAGAGCCAGCCCCCTTGGGCTTTACCCTACAGTTTTTCAAAAAGCAATCCAAGAATCCAGGAGAGCAACTGCAAATTGCTCTTTTGCTTCTCATGCAAAGGCCAATGGAGTCGGAAGCATTGTTAGAAAGCCTTGCATCAGCACAAAAGGAAATTGAACTGTCTTTTTTGTTTGGTTTTTTTTTGTTCAGGTCAATAGTATGTAAATGATTCTGTACAAACACATTCAACTTTGTAACTCAGGAGTCTCCACTACTATTTATTTTTGTCTTGCAACGTATGGAGTGAACAAGTGGATGAATGTACAAGACTTTTCCCCTCAATTCTGAGATCAGATCTTCATTTCATGAACATATGTAACTCCTACAATAGTAATTATAATCGCCAACAACAAAGAGGCTGGCATTCACTCAAGTAGTGTTAGGAGGTTTGTTGAGCAAGCTCCCATTATTGGAGAACAAAGTCAAAGAGAAAAGAGGTATTGAACCAGGAACATGCAGGCCATTCGTACTAACCTCTAGCCTAGTGTTTTGTTTTTTCAATTTGATTGTGATGTAGTGAAAGTGGTGATCATCCGCACAAGATTTAGCCAATGGCCATTAACTAGATATAAAAGTAAAATAAATGTTCATCCCTACATAATTTGAGGGCCTGCTGGAACCTATACTTTTGGGAAATCTGGTGAATTTATTCCATCTTTTAGGTCAAAATCAGAATTTTCACATTTTGAAATGGCAGAAAGCTGCCCAAAAAAATACCTTGCCAACCTCCAACAAGCATTAATCAAATGCAACCTAAATGCACCTTAATCTCCAATGCAAATGGTAATACAGTTTAGTCTTCAAGGCAAATACTACTACACAAATTTGGGCATGCGTGCTACTAGTGCCCACAGAAATAAAACAAAATAATTCTCAAGCGTTTTTTCTTCATATCTTGCTGATCAACTAGCTTATATAAAGAATTCAAGGGGTTTCCTAATATCCTATTCTTAGCTTGACTTTAGACACAAGATATGCTAAGAAATCAGACTTGGCTATTAGGAAAGATGCACTAGCAGGTGCATTGGAGTATACATGTACTCCATAAAACATTGTTGACTAGCACAAAACCTTTGTGAGGATGATACCATAATTCAAGTACCTTGCGAAAATTTGGATGTTTGATTGCCACAAATGTAAGGCACAGAGTATCCCATATTTAGCTTATAAGCTGCAAGTTGGGTGCAATCTGGGCATGGGGATGGGTTTTTTTAACAGAAGACAACAACAAAAGGAGTAAGTGATTGGGTAGTAGTAGGAGGAATTTATATCATTTCTTGTTTAATCTTTTAGGTTCCTTCTTCTTTTATTGCTTTGATTCAACTCTCCATCTGCCCTTGACTCTTAACTCTTTGCAGAATAATTTCATCAGGTTACAATTTTGCAAATTTAGAGTTTAGCTGTTCTCCACATGTTCCTTGTTCCTTCTTTGGCTTCAAAGATTCCAATGGACACAATCAAGTTATCCTTATGCTTAAAATAACCCTGGCTTTGGGCTCTTTTTCACACTAACATTCTTTTTCACTCATAGATTTTAGTTATTCACAAAGTGAGTGAATTTCATTGAAAGTGGGTCATATGGGTTTCAAATGCTGAATTTGAACATTTATTGCATAGGACTCAAAAAATTGTGGAATAGTTATAGTAGCTATGAAAGCCAATTTAAAACTCAAACTTAAGTTTGTATTACCACCAACATTGGGGAAAACAAAATTTCATGCCTTGTTTAATGTCAATGTATTTTTTTATGAAAATTAATTAAAAAATCAACTTGACAAGAAATTGTAAATCACAAGTGGGTTTAAGACCGAAACTATGTATGTTTATTACATGTTATGGAAATTTATGTTCTTGTTTGCATAAATGTTTTCTCACTTTTCTATTATTTATGTATAGGGGAATCAATGCATTGGTGCTAAAACATTTCATCATTGGTTTATTGTCAGAGCTGCGACAACAAGTGAGATATGAACAAATGAAGATGTTTGATGAAGCGACAGAGATGGCCAAAAAGAAAGAAGTGAACATGGAGGAAATTCCACATTTAATTATGCAATCCATGGTGAAAGAAATTCAAATCTTAATTGAACCAAAGTCACAAAAACATCTAGAAATGAGCTCTCGCATGGAGTCGGCTTTGGAACAAATGATAAATCAAATGAACCAGCTGAGCTTTCATCTACTATAGCCAAGTATTAACAAGAATAAAAATGTGTGGAGAGGGACCTGTCAATAATTCAATGTTACAAATGTCGTGAGATGGGACATTATTCAAAAGTCCCATCACCGATTTTACTTCCCCTAAAAATTAGATTAACCATGTTGATTCTTATTTTATTTTATTTTCTTTTTTTTAAAAGATATTAAAAAAACACCAAACTAATTAATTCTTTTTGACCAATTATCACTTAGTTTTCACAATCTCTCTTCATGAATCAAAAAACTATCAATGACCCAAATTGCATTCATAATAAAATTATCCCTACCTTCTCAATGCAAATATTTTAAAAAACCAAACATTTCCAATCCTGCAATTATTCTATTTAAATGTTTAGATTGAAAAATAACATTTACAAGATCATGGCCATCACGAATATCAATGACGCCTCCACTCCACATGACATACAAGTTATTGGTTTATGTTAATCATTTTTATATTTAAAAGGACTTTTAAAATATTACACTTTTTGAAACCTTGAAAAGTCCATAACATAATAAATTGAAATCATATTACACTCACATCTTTAGTTTTTAAAACATCAATTGAATGCAATATCCCAAAATTTCAAATATATAAGACTAATACATTGTAAGATAAAAGTCCATATTCATGAATTTTGAAAGTGTGACAAAAAGTGTTGTCAAATTTCAAAAGTCCATTACTTATTGGCTATCCACGATTTTAATTTGATTTTTTCATTTTTGGAAGGTTGATTATGATAACTTTAAATAAATGAATCCCTTTTTTATTATTTTAATAAATTTTATTTTATTCATTTTCTTGTATCTAAAAAATATAGGAAAAACTACCATTGTGATGTCCATATAAGGTCATCATAGTGTGTTTTCACCCCCCATTTGACATGGCATATTTGTCAAATTGTTGTTGATTGTTTCTCCCCTATTATAATTGCTTGTGTTCTAAATCAATCTAGGGGACATTGGTTGTTAAATGATGCCTTTCATTCTAACATTTCCATGAGCTTGAGATTGAGAGAAAAACCAAAAAATGCACCATCTTTTCAAACCCTATGCTCATGAAAATGCTATTATCACTTGCATCCATTGATAAAATCTAATAATGAGTTTGCTAATTAGAGAGTGGATGATGACAACAATTTGGATATTTTTCAAATGACAACAAAGAGTACTAAATTGAAAAAAGAGCTTGTTTAGAGAAAACTATTGATTTTTCAACATTATCAGGTGGATGTGAAAAAAAGAGATCAAGTGTCCCCTTCTATGGTAGGAGAAACATGAAACCATGTTTTTCACAATTAAGGTTCTTGCTTGTCAAATTTTAGGGATTGATGATTCCCGAATAGAGACTGGAAGGATCTTTTCCTTGGTTGGAATCCTCATTAATTTGAGAAGATGTCATTTACAATTGAAAAACTTAGAGAAATTAATTTTGTGAACAAGAATTGGCCCAATGATTATAAAGTTAGTTGTAAAATGACTGTAAAGTTGGTTGTAAATCCCCTTCTAACCTTTTAGAACTTATTGAGATAGATGCAAACCTAGAAGAAGAGTTAAAACAATTTGCAAAAGATGAAATTGTGAATTCATAAATTGCCGAAAATATATTCAAAGTCTATTTTTTTGTCTATATATATATATAATTTTCCAAAAACAAAAATTGAAAATTTTGAGATCTGGCTTGTGAAAACTAGCCCAGAAAACTGACTGTTCTCAAATTGCTGAGAAACACCAAGCTTGAGAACATTTTTTTTTCCTTGGAAGAAATCTGATACCAAGGATGGTTCTCGTATGCCCCCTATTTTAAAAAAAAGTAAAAATCGAGACGATTCTCACACACAACCTTAAAGAACCAGAACTGATGGTTCTCTAAAATTATTGAGAACCGCCTTACACTGGTCTTGACTTGTAGTCCCTCTCGTTTGCTGATAACTTGAATGTTTGTAAACTGTAATCCCAACCAAACATTTGTTACTTGGAAACCGAAAAACAAAAGGTGCTCAGTTTTCATCATTGAAGTCAAATGGGCAACTCCATTTGACCACTTGTTTTCTTCTGCACTTGCTGCCTACTTTTACAAATGGTTTATATATTGATTGGGTAGGCCAACAAGGAACACTTGTAAATTTGTCAATGCATGTTAGAGTTATTCATAAAGTCACCCTGTCTTTGGGCTCCAGTTTGACCCTCTAAACCCTGCTTCATACCCAATTTGAGCTAAAATGTAGGATGAGCAAAATTGGGAACCGTTTCATGAAACTGATATCAGTTCAGAAATTTTGCAGGATCCCATTCTGACAAGGCTCGATTTAATCAAGAGTATGAGAAGCAGTCAAGGGGCAGGTAAGGAAATGAAACATTGGGTGCGAAACTCCCCTAGGTGAGAAAACTAGTATGATCCTCTGTTTTTTTCCTGTGTACTGTTTTCACCCTGACTTCTCATTTCGTCCCCAGTTTCGCCAAAACTGGAACCCAGTAACCCAGTTTGGGTTACATTATGCATCAGTCTATTCTGGATTGCATCCCTTGACAACCTACCCAAGGTTTAGAAAACTTGGTGGGCACACCAAAACCAAATACCTACCTCAAAATATATGTATTAAAAAACTAAATCATGTTTGAAATGGTCATAGCTTGACCATTTTCATCATTTCTTTATATGTGTTGAAAACAATTCACCAAACCTCAACTTCCTATGCACTAAAGATTAGTGACATGAACCAAATTCCAACCTTAAACAAAGCATACAAAACAATAGCAAGTTTGGTGCTTTTAATGGAGTCCAGCGCAGCTATGGTATATCTCATCCACTTCCTTTCAGACTGTATTTGAAGGCATATCTTCAAGGTGAAAAGGGTTTTACATTGGACTCATTCGAAGTAAATAAGAAAATGTGATCTTCAGATTAGTGTAAGTATGTGGAACGACATGGCTAGGAGCCAATAGATTATTTGGTAGAAAAATCTCTCATTGAGATTGTGCTTTCACTAGCACCTCCATGCCATAAGTCTTCTGATTATTTTTTGGGTAAGTTAACTGCAGCACAAAGATGCTTCTATGTTCTCATTATTTGCTATTTTGTTTCACCAACTTGTGTACCCCAAGAATTAATGTGCTAGGTTTTGTACAAAGGTGGCATTACTTGAGCACTATTGCTGCCATAAAGCAATTAGAGAAATTTCCTAAGTGTATTTGGAGGGCACTTATATGCATAACTATCCCTCCTATCCTAACTCCTTTATAATGTTAAATTATAAAGGGAAGTGTAAGATCCCTCACACTCTCAAGAAGTAGGTGTAATTGCCCTTCCCCTCCTACACCTTGTGACCTATTTATGTTTAAGTTCATGATACTACTGTCACTAGTAAAAATACCTCCCCCTGCTACCACTTGTGATCGAGAATTGTGTAGGTTCATGTAAACTTTTGCCTCATTCATGATCTTTACAATGGTAAAAGCTCTGAGTGGGGGATGTTCTCAAAATGCAAGCAAGCTACCAGCTTGTCCTGAGCCAGTTCTGGGAACACAAGGACTGTGGGACTTTACATTTCCCATAAAACTCTGTTTTACCTTTGTTAATATTTTCTCCTTAGAAAACAGAATAGCCGGCCTGCTGCTTTTGGAATACTTCTGCACAATGAAATGCAAGTTTATTCAGCCACCGTGAACCAGCACCACCATGGATGGATGCTGCATGGACAGTGCATTTTTTTAATTTGGGTTCTTGTTCCCTAGCTAACCTCACCATAGCTGAAGGGGTGTAAAAGTGTGTCCGAAGCTCTAAAATTGGGGTTCGTCCAACTGGATGGCCTCAAAACAGGAAAAGAGGGTGGTGAGTTCATGGGTGCTAGGTCACACCAGCCAGTTTATCCTACTCATAAAATGGCAATTTCAAAAGTAGAATAGAAGTAATATGTTACTACTTCTCACTGCAAAGCAAATATGAGAAGTAGTAGGGTTTCATCTATAAAACTGGCCCAGTTGGATTTTTGCTAACTCTACAAGTCACTTTTGGTTTTTCACTATGGTTTAAACCCCAGTTCAATTTTGCTTCATCATTTTCAGACCTTTTGTTGTCACTCTCAGTTCAGATTATCCCTTTCATATTTGCACCATACCTATTTTCACTTAGTAAATATCTTGTGCAAAAATGCATACCTTTTTAGGATGGGATGGAGTTGGGTCCAGAATCTAATTCTTTCATAGTGAACCTTGAAACATCACCAAAAGTTTGTAAACAAAATGATAAGGGAAAAAGATGCCAACTAATTCATCCACAGGTAAAGCCCTTAAAGGGCTATCAATCAATTCTCGAAGCAGGGTTTGAAACCCTAGCAAGTTGAAAAGACCGGACTTTTACTGGGACTTCCAAAATTCACAGATACAAACAACAAAAACAAAATCAATAAAGCACAAGTAAAGTATAAATTTGTTCACCTGGCAACAGTGCGCCCTTGCATGCACCTCTTGGAAATGGTGTCAAGAAATGAAAATATCTCCTTGGGGGAGAGGGGTGGCTCACTGGTATAGCCCATTCTGGGCCCTTGGGACCTCAAAAAGGCCCCTGGGTTCAAACCCAGTGGTGTGTAGGTGAAACTCCTGCTGGCCCTCTGCCAATGAACTTGACTTGGGGTGCAAATGGCTTGTCAGGTTTGGTCTGCTGTTGTGCTTTGAAAAAAAGGGATGGGGCCGGGAAAAACCATGATGCACAGAGGTACTTTAACATAGCTGGGGGCAAAAAGACACTCAACTTTTGTCAAGGCATTTAAAGTAAGTGGTTTATCTAAGGCAAAGTGAAAAGAATCGGAGAATATTAAAAACAACAAGGGGTGTGTCACACTGTGGCCTTGCCATTTACATTAGAAAGTATCTTAAGGCAAAAGAAGAAGTATGGAAATTCAAATATTTCACCGTTGCAAAAATATAATCTTCAAAAAAATCCTCTAAAAGAAACCAAAATCCTTCAAGATATCATAACTCTATAACTAATGTCAAGTTTCAACACAAGCCAAAATATCATCTTTCAAAAATCCTCATATAAAAATAGACCTACTACCTAGGGGCCAAAATCCCTTAAGCTACTATACTCTATAATGAATCTAAACACAATATCCTCGCCTTGGTAGGCAAGGCCAATAAACTGACCTTGAGGAATAACTGGTACATAGACTCTGCATGCATATCCACCAGGCTCTCGGCACCACTTCCTCTTCAGTTGACCATCCTTCACCCGTGCACATGATGTCAGGTGCATGGCCTTCAAATGTAGGAATAGTGCACAGGGGGAGGGTGTAAGGAGGCTGGGTTGACTATCCCATACACTCAAGACAAAGCAAAAGATTTATTTCTTCCCCTTGGATCCCAACCCTGCCTTCAGCTTTCCTGCAACGCAACTACAACCAATTCTTCTACGCCATCCCTGACTTGCATAGCTTCCAAGCTTTGATTCAACATGAGGTTTATGGTGCCAGGTTGCATCCAATCACAAGAGTATGTTGCGCCAGATTTCTTCTGTCTAGAGCAGTTTTTCTGCTAGTTTTCTACTGTTTGGACAGTTTTCTCAAAACTTGTCATCATTAAAGCTAAATCATTTGTGTGATCATTGCCACTCATGCTAAATCTCTTCTGGGACAATCACCACCCATGCTCTGTCACAAAAATGAAAAAAAAAAACGCCTATACCCATACATTAGATCCACTGTTCATTCCTTAACTTGCAAAGTTGCACAAGTGAGTTGCACAAGTGAGTTGCCCAATTAGTGGCAATAGTTGGGATAGCTGTCACAATGTATGAGAACACAAGGGAAGCAAAGCATGTTACATGTGCAATTCATAAGGGAACAGGAATGAAAGCCGCTATGTTGAGATTGAGAGGCAGTTAGAAATTGTCAATCTATTTTCGCTGTCTATTCCATGTAGCCAAATTTGGCTAACTCTTCACATAGATCATCCCCACTTTGGCTACAACACAAAATTGACCAAAAAAACACACTGATGACTATCAAGAAGGAAAGGCTTCTGTCAAGACAAAAACAGATGGAAATGGCAGCATTGATGATAGCAAGCAAGCTGAGTACACTGCAGCATATGTTGTGGACACACTAGATCACAAAGCTTAATCAAATTGTCTGAATTGGGACATCCACATTGATTCCACTTTTGGAGCATCATGACATGAAGCTTGTTATTACTGCCAGGGTTTTATCATCCCATAATCCACCACATGTCAAGAAGGTAAGCATCCTTTGCAACTGTATTTTCAGATATCTATCACATTGCAAAGAAATCTCCACAACACTTTGAAGGCAACAAAGAGTGTGGTCATAATCATATGAGAGTCATTCACAACTCCTCAGACCATCACCATCATTGCAAATAACCATGATGAGCTGTCATGACTACCCACTGACTTCAGCAGCTCCCAATGGTGGCCATGGAAAGCATTTAATAAATCATCCCAAATCTCCTGCAAACCAGCATTCCAACAACATCTTCATCCTGAGTTTCTGTCACACTTTCAGAAGCAGCAGGAAGACCAAGTCATGATTCTGGCTCGCACTCAAGATATATTGCTAGTATCCTCAGCCAATCTGCAATTACCTTGTGGGGGTAAGCTTTCATTTTGTTTTAACTTGTCTGGTTACAAGCAAGAATCTAAGCCTAAAGCAAAGGGCGGCCCACATAGAGGGTAGTAGTTGGGGCCTCCTGCACCCTGAACATATTCTTCAAGCACACCACTGGTGACTAATTAGATGCCAAACATCTGCATTTTCACCACATATTATCTTCAGGATAAAAACAATGTACCACAAAGCTACTTTACAAACAATGAGAAGCAGGTTGGGGAATACCTCACAACACCTACAAGTCATTCCTCCATAAGATACTGCACTTTTCTTCTCACTAATATCCAATATTCAAAGCACCAGACATTAGATACAGACAGACTGGAAAGCACATGAAGATTCATATTAAAATCCCTCATTTTATTCACCAATCCGAAAATCTTGTCATAGCTTCAAAACTAATTCTATTTCAGGTAAGTATGCTCCAACATCTTCAGCATTGTACAGGCACAGAGAGTGAACCCTGAATGCCTAGGTTGTCTTTTCCTTCTTCAGCCTCCGCTTGATCTTGGGCTTTACTCATTAAATATCTGGAGCTATTACTTCACATTTTCAAAGCTGGTTATTCTATTTGATGCACAGTTCAGGTTTCGACACACTACTCACCAGGAATTGATAATGCCTGACTGTGTTATGCTCTTTTCATTATCTTCTTGACTTATTTCCAGCAACAGAATTAGAAGTCTTTCTTTGTCAGCTTGGCATCAGCACCCTGACAGAGCATTGTCTCTGCATACAGCAGAATAATTGTCTATTATTGGAAGTTCCTAGGCAAGGATGACCACTCCAGATGCCAACCCATGATTCAGAACAATATGTGCTCACAGGGATGCTTGGATTGGAACACTTATCCACTCATATGATGCCTCATAAGTCTCCTTGTAAGCATGTCAAAATCCTTCATAGTTTACCAATTAGAGTAAACATCAAAACCATCATAATAAGTCACATATCTTTGAAAATGCAATCTAACTCAATTGCACCCTATGTATGCTTGGTCAAACACCAAAGCAAGATCAGCTAAGTAAAAGAGCTCCATGAGATGGCATCCATAGATAGTCTCATCTCACCTTCATATTGCACGGTTTATTTTCAGCCTGGTGGCGTTTTTGGGCATAGCAGCAAAGCAGCAATTGCATTCAAAAACTCAATGATTCACGGAATTCTGCAATTCACACTATCACATCTCGCTGCTTTCTATATTCAGAGTTTGGTGAAAATGCTAAAATACCCAGCTACCAACTGTCTTATATATCTATTGCAGAACAGCAGAACCCACTGACCTTAGTCCTACTAGAAGCAGGCAAGAGAGTTGATGAGAAATCAATAATACCTGGTCCCTCCCATTTGATGGAGTGTGATTCCCTTGACAGTTTTCTTTTCAACCACAACATCCCATGAATTTGAAAATTGAAAATCTGGAGCTATGCACTTCACTTTGGATCCAGTGGAACCAGTTCCATCCCTTTCCTCTTCTAATCTGTTCAGAAGATTGCCAAGAGACAACAACTTTGAAATCAAGCAGTATATGAAAGTGGAAATCCACCTGGATAAAATCTGCCCACAAATACAAACTAAAAAATATCAGTAGACCAGTTTGTCCAATAATGCTGCCAAAACCTTTCCATGCATCTTTATGTCTCAAAAAAAATGGAAGATGCAAAATAAAACCACAAGCTTGGGTCATCGCCTCAGACTCACATCTGCACGTCCATCATCAGCATCTACAACATCACTGGAGGAGCATGCATGCAAAAGCTGTCTGGACTCATATCCACAGCTTCATCTTCACTTCCAGTCTCTGCTACACTTCCCAAACCATCACTCCAACTTAAATGCTGCACCATAAGAGTAACATTCTCAACCATAAACCATGCAGCAACAAAAGAGTGTAAATGAACATTCTGAGCAACTCCAAATTCATGCGTTTCTCTGGTTTTTTGGAAGCACTACACTCAATAATTCACTACACAGGTCAATTTATGCAGTTGGTTCAATTGCACTTGCATCCCAGATTGAAACCCTGCTGGACATTCATATTTACTGTGCTTTACCAGTATCAACAGAACTCCATCATTTACTTGGATGGAACCAGGCTAGGTTGTTCAGCTGCTGAGCAAAAAGCCTGAAATGTGTAGATATATACAACTCCCAGAGTACTCTTGATTTTAATGTATGCAGTGAGCCCTTAAAGATTAGTGGTGAAAATATGTACACCAGAGTCCATGCATTCAGCCTTGACAGTGAAAATTTGATTCCACAAGACAATTTCTAAACCTAAATATGTACCTATCGTCCTCAAGCAAGGATCAACTCATTTGGTCACAGATGAGTCAAAAGATCAGTATGTCCTCACATTGCACCAACTGACGTTGATAATCAGTTTATTCCCTCACATGCGCTGTTCTTTTCAGGTTGAGGGTGCAGATGGAGACAACTATGACCTGAACATACTCAAGGTCCTCCTTAAGCTGGGTGAGCTGTTCAGTAAGGTCAGCAAGCCATTGTGGATTGTCATCAGATGCTCTTTTCTGCTCCTTAAGCCACCATATACTGTGCTCAATCTTCCATCTCTCTGTACCATAAAAGAGGGTGAAGACAACCCACAACCATAACCATCCATGATGCAAACTTACCGCAGTAAAAAGCCATTTAAGTATGTACATACCGAAAGATTTGACTTTGCAGTACTGCAGCACCACCTTGTGTTCAAGCTCACTCCTTGAATGAATACATGACTGCTGCTTCAACTCTTCTAGCTTGTCTGTTATGCATCCTTTGCCCCTGCTGGTATTACCTGCAGACACCATGTTCCAGAAGAAAGGGACTTGCGAAAAGAAACTAAAGGAGCTCCAGATTGTAATTCATCATAACTGGAGTGGATTCCTGGAGGAGCTTCTATAGAAGAACTTCAATCAAGGATACCTTAAAATTGCAGAAACAATGTTAATGGGCCAATTTTTGGTGCCTCCAGACAACCTCAAAACGAAACAGCTGGACTGGAGCCCTTCCAATAAGGGTAATCATTTCAAACAGTATACAGTATAGGGCTGCGCACATGCAGAATTCCCTTTCAGGTTGTGGAACACAATGAGGATACTCATGCCCTGTCAAACCCTTGGACACAAACCTTCAATAAAGACCCAAAACACCCTCCCCTCCCCCACTTTCACAAGACATTAGTAACAATGGTTTTCTCAAACACTCTTGGGCCTGCCAGCAAACACACAAAAACAAACGTCATGAGATGCAAGAATATGAGAGGCACTCTCTTTTACCTCCTACAGTAAGTGCGTGGTGACACACATCTAAGTTGTTTGATACCATTCTTATTCAATTTGTCTGCAGCTTTGTATCAAACAACTTATATTACTCTCACAAAACTCTCGTGATTGTTGCAATTCTTCACATTAAGGATGGATTTATATTTTGGCAGCTTGTCACAAAGTGGGCACAACACAAGCACTGGATGACAGGGTCAGAAACAAAAAAATTCAATTGCATGTGCCCTTCAGAAGAAGACCACAACCATTCTTCTAGGTGAGGCAACTGAGTGCCCTTAATCAAGCCAACTCTGATTCGATCACACAAAAATTCACTCAATCATAGCATGGTGTGGGGATGCACAACAATCTCTCAAGCATCCAGAACATGGACATAATCTCTGACATAAAAGGTGAGAGATGACACTATCTGTGTCATAAAGATATCAGAGGTGACAGTTTCAGGATCTAAGTGGTGCACTTCTTCCAACCACAACACAGCTAAATATCTAGAATTATTATGCACATGGAATCTGGAACAAAAATAGCAAGCAACATCAAGCACTAACTACATCACATCCTGAAAATTATATCAACATTTTTTTGTCAATTTCAACATCCTGCTTCCTGCTAGCATTTCAGATTGGTACAAAATGAGACAAATATTGGTGTGATTGAAGCTACAAACATATTTATCTGCACCTACATCCTGTATAATTTATGGACACAGACTTACAATTCAGAAAAAACACACACAGCCCCTTTTGCATCCTCAAATTCAGCACCATCCAGAATGGATGATGAAAGACATGTCACACAGTCCAGAATATAGAAAGAAAAGATGAATGAATCTGAGTTCCACCTATGAATGTGGCAGGACATTAGGGCAGACAGGCACCAAGTGTGTCATCTTCTCCTTTGTAGGTGCACAGAGAGCATGTAAAAACAACAAAATGCATTTTTGTGAGGGCCATGAACCTGAAATAGGCTTGAGAGTGATTCTTCAGAATCTCATACACCATGCAGTTCAGTAAGCAGTTGTGCTTCTGCATAAAGCTGAAAAACAGCTAGACATTGCTAAATCTCTTTCCAGCACCTGCATGCTCCCTCTTACACGTTCAAAATTGACCATCCATTTGCAACTCACAAGGTTACTTTAGTGCCATCAATGTAAACTTAGGTGTTGCAAGAGATGTGCATTGTGATGTACAAGATATGTACAATATATAACCTCATTCTATGAAATTACCTGTGAGGTACAACACATGAGTGATTCTGTCCTGCCCTTCACCACATGCTGCAATCTCCCTCAACTGTTTGAAGCAATGAATATACTGCAACCTGCAAACAAACACAAACAATGCAACAGTTAACAACCTGACTACAAATTGCATGCTTGAAACTGGTGGAAGAAGCTCAATGCAGACCTGCATAAAGTTTGGAACACCAAAGTGATGCTCAGATGTCTTTGAATCAATCTTCTGGACTTGACAAAATGATGACCTTGGGAACAAAGACATCACATTCAGAGCTGCTGATACAAGCACTTCATATTACAGGTTCAAGCATACTCTCCAGAATTCTTTTGCTTCTGGTCAGAATTCTGTTTATTATGAAGTTGCAGTCCAGGGTTTTGCCCCAACCATAAACAGCTATTCCATAATCATCAACTTCTAAGCTTTCAAATCAATTCAAAGCTCTAGGACACTTCAAGTTTGGAAAGAGTTTGAATGATGGTCTGAACCTGGATCACAGTCCTGTTGCCAATGAATAATATGAGAATTTACAGTTCAGGAGGGCAAAATGGCCTGTACACTTAGCAGGTATTTCTCCCAAATTGAAGTGAAATCACTGAAGTATAGGCAACCAAGAACTCAAAAGTCACAGAAAGTTCACCTGTTTTTGGATTGTCCATTGAGCTGAGAAGTGGATTCCAATGTGTACAGGGGACACAAACTTGCTGCTTGAATCAGGGAGCCTGACCAGCAGAAATGTTCATCGTGCTGTCTTCAGATGATCCATGGGTGTCAAACATGCCAACATATGTGGAACAAATCACTTCATATCTTAGAAATGCTGCAAGATGTCAAATACTGAAAATGTATGCTAACTGTGAACCGAAAAAGGCTTGTCACAAGAGCATAACAGCCATTTTGACAAATGTTTTGACAGTCTTTTAAGTCTCATCTCCATCAGAATGAGATGTAGAAACTTGAATCCTTCTCAGGGTTCAGCAGTTGCAATCTGAGGATTGAAACTCACAGAAGGGCCTCAGTATCTGAGTGTCATTCCTAATTCTCTACCAGCATGTGCATTGGACAAATTTCCGAGAATGGTACAGCCAATTTCTAATGGACATGACATGCATGGCACATGAATTTCATGAGATTTACCTGGGCAACCATGCTCTATTCAAACAGTGAACACAAACTCAGCAACCAGGATGAAGCACAATCTGAGGAGGATACAATTGCAGCACAATCAACATAACACCATTGAGATCTGTTTCTCAATTCTTGTGAGCCAATTTCCAAAGATCACCTACAGATTCTGCACAAGAACTGAATCAGAGTTCAACAATGCCAACAATATATGGTGCATTAACCTCTGCAATAAGAAATCTTTACTGATAACCCCAGTCTTGTGTAATAGATCCACTCTGCAAGCTCTCCAAATAGCATCTCCTTTTGCATGCACGATTGTTGCATGTGATACAACTGCTACCTATTGCTGAGCTTGTTTGAAAGGCTTTCGAAATCCTACGCACAAAATCGTAGTTCCACGAGACTTTTTGCATCATCATGTCCTCGCTCATACAGTAAATCTAGAGCTCTTCAATTCTTTGTGAGCTGCGTTTGATGAACAACAACTGCAGCACAACAATCAGTACCTACTTACTATTAGACTTCAAGATCTGCTTCTGCATCAGCTGGTGAATTGTTGTGAAACACCAAAGAAGAAACGCCATTTCTTAGTGTTTCCAAAGTCTGATTGCCTTCGTGGTAACCGTAATGGAGTGTTTGAAAATTGAATCAAGGGAAAGCAACAGGTACTAGTTAACGACTCTCTCTCTTAAGCCTGCAATGACGCGCGCGCCCGATGCGCCGGCGACCCCAAACCCGCTCGCTTCCGGCCCCTCGCTGGCTCGCCAACCAAGAAATTTGCCATAGTAGTGAGAGTAACTTGGCAAGGCCAGAGTACTACTGCTCCTGTCTTGGCACTGTCTGCGCAAAACCCCCCCCACCCTCAAACACAGACAAGCTTGGCCAAAGGCTGAGAGAGAGCACGCGGATGCACTACAAAAATTGCCTTCGATGCGCTCTGCTGCTCCAGGTGCTGCTGCTCCCCGGACATTTCCATTAAGAATTTGTTTCTTGCTCCGTGCATTCAATTCAGTAAAGTCCCACCTTCTTGCAATTATGTCCCAAGAGCTTAGAAATGAGATCAATCTGAAATCTTAGGTACCCAATGTGCTGGTATATGGATGATCCGTTGATCGAGCGAGCGAGAGAGGGAACCAGCATACTTTTGAAGGAACTCTGTTTGTGCGTGTACACAATTTGAATCGGTAGCTGAGGATTTTTCAACATGTTCGAGTCTTGTAATTAGGGAAGCGCTGCAAAGCGGCAGCTGCAATCGGCTGCATCGATGAAATTGGTGTTTTTTGAGGGTTGGGGAATTTATTGCAGACGTTTGGTTGCTACCCAAAGTTTGATCGGACATGAAAATGCTGGCCACCAGACTTACGACTAAGCAAATTGCCGCAGATCTATCGCAAGAGCATACGTCGAGGCCACAGGGTGGCAAGGAGAACATCATCATCATGACAGCGGGATTAAGGTCGAGTTTGTTGAGATCAGGGTTGACGACGTCTGAGATCTTGTGTCCTGTTTCTACAAGCACTGCTGTTGCTATTGCAGAACAACCTGAATTGAGGTAGGGGAATTCGACTCACATTGCTGTTTCTTCGTAAGTTGAACCTAATTCATTGTTGCAGCTTTGCTCTAATTTCTAGGATCGTGCAGTTTACGTCAAGATTTCCAACAGCGGAAACATGTGATCATCTGTGTACCAGTTTGCGAATCGCAATCACGATCCAGGTTCTTTTGCCAAATTTTGTTTCTGAAAGAAAGAATTCCTAGCCTTATCTTGGCAGGAAGCTTTTTGGCTCGAGTGACGGTCCCGAGCCAGGCAAGCGTATGAATGCAGACAGATGTCTGCACCAATCATTTGCGGCTCATCTGCATCTAGTTCTTGGCATCTGGTTGCTGCAGAATCTGAGGGCCCAGTCTAGGATTCTATAATCTTCTGTTGCTGGACACAGAATTGCATATACCTAAGGAAATTCCTGAGCCCTGTACAAAGTTCTGAATACAAATCTCGGGCTCTATTCATATAATTTGACAAGATTTCTAATTTAACGCAAGGTGTTCGATGTAATCTGATATGGTGTCAAACATAAATTGCAGGGCTTACAAGCTCGGAAAGCAAAAGTGCTCCTACAACCAAGTGGAGCTTGTAATAAAAGACATCGGCAGTGGAAGGATGTCGGAGCTGAAAGTGTCGGAAGCCATAGAGACTTGTGTGGGAACGGAGGTAAACGAGAAACTGCGAGAAAGCTGTCTCAAGTTCAACGTCCGTTTTGTGAACAACAATCGAATGCACATGTACATATACATAGTGTACGCAAGTCCTTATGGCACGACCAGATCTGATAAGAACACGCTGATGTATCACTGGATGCCTGTCACACGATCTAAATGCCGCAAAAATTGCAAGGGTCCCGTCATCAGAGGCCTACAGCGTTTTGGCAGAATGCCGCGAAGAGGAGCAAGTGCAGTTGAAGGCGAGGATTCGTGGAAGGAACCACGGCATTTGTACATTGCCATCGATGAAGCCAGCACTCACGTTTGCCCACGCCATGAAACTTCAAAGTTTAGGCTGCTTGTTGCTGCCTACGATGACAAGCATCATTTATTAGGGACCACGGTCTCTAGCAGCATTCGTGTTCTAGCAAACAACGATGCGCCGCTAGGCGCTGCGTCTTTCAAGCTCCACTGCAACATAAGAGGTAACGAGTTCCCGGACGTCCTACAATGTTCTCACAAGAAAAATTCTTGACAGGTCCTGGATCAAGAAAGCAATCCTTTCAGCGAAATGGCAAAATTGTGTATCTTTTTCCCTTGTTTCAGGTCATGCTGATTGCTGAATCAAGCAAAGTGTTCAATCGATACAGCGTGTACCTACAATAACTATCGTCTGTTTGTCGTCGACATGATATGACCCCCTGGGATCTGGACTTTTACAGGTGGTTGGGGTGGACCTGGTTCAACTACATCACCCCTGCAAAGTAGCAGAGTCCAGTTACTAGGAGCTGCTGTGGAAAAGCCCGTTCTAAGCAGTCGCGCACCTCTTCAAGGTGAAAAGTCCGATGCCATAGTTTAGAGTCGAGTCTGACAATAGATCGATCTGAGTCATCTGAAGTCTGAGTTTCGTACTTGTAGCTGGCCTTTTTCACTCCTCCTTCCCGCCTGGGTTTCTTCCCTGCTCTGTACCTATCAATGCAAGAATAGTAAGCGAGGTTCAAGGAAAACTAAACTTTGTGAGAACCAGATCAATTGAGCACATGAACATTTTTGAACTCTTATGTTTGCACAATCCACAAATGAGTCACTGATCTCCGTATGTTTTGACCTTTGTGGTGCAACTATTACTGCAATAGCTCTGATTCAAAACACAAGTCCTTCAAGATCTAAACCAGCTACAACAGACAATGCACTGAAGGGTGATGCATCTCCACCCATGGAAACCACCACCTCTGGACCGGATCTCACAGTTGAGCATTGCCAAGCCAGAGAATTTGAGGTGGATAATACTTGCACATCTGCACTAGATGTTATTGAAAGCGAGTCAATTTGTCTTTGAGCTTCAGTAATGATCCTTTGGTAGTGATCAATGTGGTGATCTTCTCCTGTTCATATGTTGCAGGCAAAAATGCTCTGCACAAAAATTGCAAGTTCATGTACAAATCAGTTTCGGAGGGTTGTGCTCAATAAAAAGATGAGCTTCTTTCTTCATCAAAATCTTAGAGTGATAGAAGTATTGAATGGGTGAAACTGATGTTATCTTGCTCTATATTGGACCAGGTTGCCAACCATATCAGCACAAAGGTTCCTTTGAGCAGCCGACCCACAATTTTAGAGGACCTTGACAACCAGAAGGAGCACTCTCTAACTCAGCTTTGTGAAAGGTAGGACTTGCATTGTTGTTATTCTAGTAAGCAAAAATTGTGAGAACAATTGGTTAACATGATGAGCATACAATGCTGACAATTGCTGTCCAATCATTTTCTGAACTTAATGAACTCCCTTGCCAAGCTTTCAATGTTGCAGAATTCGTCAAATCTTCACTGAAATTTTTCTGTGTGTTTCTTGTGGTTCTTCTGAGGCTTCCATAAGTCTAGCTGCAGAAATAAAAATCTCAAGATTTCTTTCTATAATATCCCTTAAAAGTGAATTGATTTTGCAGGATTTTGGTAGAGTGTGCTCCCAAAGCAGATCATGCGGTGATATCTTTGCGATCTCTGGCAACTGTCCTGGGTGATTACTTTGCCAATTGACTTTCAGTACATTTCTTCCAACCATTTTGCTGATGCTACTGTATAACAGAGGCTTACAAGGCAGCACCAAGAGATGCTGCTGAAGTGAACAAGTTTGGCTTCAGATCAACATGGCTGAAACAAATTTTGTCAATTTTACATCAACTTTTATATATCTGACAGAACCAAGTTTGGACTGAAAGACACTTAAATTGTTTAATCACCAGTCTATCCAGAGAAGAAATGCACAACTGGCATCACATAGTTCTTCACCTTGGGAGTCAATTTTAAGACTAATCATGGAGCTGATTACTTTCAGGCACAAGGAGGAGGCGGATATTTGAAATCTTGAGTGTGCTTGAAAGTGTTCAAGTCGTCCAGCAACAGGGAAATGAAAAGTTCATTTGGCTTGGTGGTTCTGGTGTCTCCCTTGCACTTATCAACCTCTCATGTAAGGTAAATATCCACCAGAGACCTTATGAAGTATAGAAGTCCACATGATCAATTACACACCTTCATTATGTAAACTTCATATGTACCCAATGTCTGGTTTGACATTGAGGCTATGGTGCATGTAGTAGATGGAATCATTCCACAGTTTCTGAAGTGACTTGTACATTATTGACAAGTGCACATTACAGAATCCCATGTCAGAATAACTGCACAGTTCTTCATTATGTCGAAAGACATTTTTTTGCAACAAATGTCTTTCACCATGTACCCTTTTCAGGACACAAGCACAAGAAGACAAGAATCAACAGTGCACTGGGCTCCATCTAAATCTCATGACAGCGCTTTGTCTTCTCATGGTAAGCTACAAAATCATTTGCTGCTTTTGTCAAGTTTCTTAGGATGAATTCTTGAAACGAATCAGCCTACATCCAATTCACACCAAGGATTTTGAGCAAAGAGATATTCTTCCCTGAGGACTGGAGATGGATGAGGCTTGCAGAGTGTAAAACTTTTGACTTGGATTTGTGACACATTAAACAGGTGATCAGATATCTGACAGCTCCCTGTGCACCCTCAGCAAGAGCTTCATACAGCTCTTTGTTGTTGATATGGTGCGAAAACTTCTGACCATGACCATGACATGAGAAGAAAGAGTGAATTAGGTCATATAAAACATAAGGTTTCTGGTCCAGGCTCATGAAAACATCTCATCAGGTGATCATTGATTGTATTTGAACAAACACCCCAGAAATGGAACACAACCTGAACAAAACAAAGAACCACAAACACTCAGTCATGCATCTGTCAGCTCATATTCACCTTTCTGTGAGGGTGCAGAGATCATCTGTTTCTTGGGATCTAATTGTGAAGTCAATCCTCAACTGCCACCAGAATGACCCTCAAGCATTTCGATGTAAGTAAAACGACTTCAACATCACCGTCTAGTGCATGTTACCACAACATTACCATGTTTGTTTGTTGATGATGGACACAGCTGAGAATGATTTTGAGCTTTGTCCATGAAGGCACCAATTATTACCAAATGTGACTAGATTCTTGGCAGCAAAAGGAAGGCGGCTATGTGAGATCACAAGGATTCTCGCCTGTCTCAACCTGGTCAAGAGAGTCACATCTGCTTCACCTGCATCCACCATCTACGAGTGGCTTGGATCTCAGGGCGTTGTGGAGCATCTCAAGTGCTTGGCAGGCAAGTTCAAGTTGAAATCACTACCCATAAATCAATTGTGGCCAGATCTTTCCTTCCTATGGTAATGTTGGCACAACCCTCCTAAGAGCTACTGAATGTTCTGTGTTCAATGAAAGCCACTTGGATATCAAAACCTCTACAGATGCTCCTGGTTCTCTTTCTGGTTGTTTACCATTGTAAGAACTGAAATCTGGAACATCGCCATGACTCAAGATTGATGGAAGGTCAGGAAAGGCAAAATTTTGGCTAACAATTTCATATTTGATTGCATCATCTGTATGGCAGCTTCCCCAAAGAAGAATGGAGCTCACCTTAGAACTCAGATCTTGAACACAACAGGAACTCCAACTCCTAACCAACAGCAAAGTTTGGTTCTGGGGTCAGACCTTGATTCTGTCATGGCACAATGTTCACAGCAACTAGGAACTGTCCTGTGCCCCTCCGGTCAGCTTGAAGGCCATAATCAGCTTCTGAGGCGATCCAGAAGGAAGTTTCCAGACCTGGAGGGAGAGGATTCTTTGCCTTGTTACTCAAAATCAGGTGGCAATCATCATCAAATGGTGAACCATTTTGCTAACAGGTCTCCTCCCTCTGTGCCAAAGCGGGCCCGATTGGCTACTCCAGCCAGTTCTCAGGCCAAAGATATTTCCAATAGATTTCAAGAGTCTTGTGGTGGCAGCAGTGCAGTGATTGATGATGCCCATGCAATGTATCATTCATCATTGTCCAATCACATACAGGAGCACATCTCTTGCCAGTTGGAAGTGTCCATCACCCACCTTTCTCAAACTCCGAACTCACAAGCAAAGAAGAGGTCAGTGGAAAATGCTGGTAACTTGAAGACCTTCTCTGATGGTTCATCACCTGAAACTGGGAGCTTGGATGTCTTGCAAGAAAATGGTTTTTTGTCAAGCAACTCTACCATGGTGAAGCAACAAAAATTGGCTTCAATAGATCCTCCAGCTCCAGGTGCTTGTTCTGAGGCTGCTGAGCCTTCAAGGAACAGACATTTGAAGGCCTCCAGGTCACTGGCAAATACGACAGGAGAGCTTCCAAGCACTGAGTTTTGCCTGAACAATACTGATCGCCAAGCTGCTGCAGGGTCAAGTGTGTTCGAATTCCAGTACAAGAAAAGACCTCATCATGACTGGGAGTCGTTTCTTGCGCTCCATGCTCCTGGATATGACAAAGAACAGGACCCCTGCGAGCTACAATTTGCTGAAAGGGACTACCTTGTCGATGGGAACCTCGATCCTCCGCCACACTTCAATCCTCTTTATTACCTTCAGCAGCTCTTCACGCCACAGCAAGTAGCACAATTCAAATCTCAAAATCCAGGTAAAATCTCTGGAAACACACCCAAACAACAACTTTGGCAACGATTGCAAAAGTTTCGAATATGTTCTCTTCTTGCCTTTAGGAAGAATTTCGAGTTCGAGTAGCGTTGATGATCCCGATTGTAGGAGCAAGATGACTGGTGTTATTATTGTCTCTTTGACAAGAAAGAAGAGTTGTTTCTTCTGCGATGCAGCATTCCTGTTTCATTACATACACTATTCCCGAGTGCTTTACCACAAGCTGCGCGCACAAGCCACACGCAGCGGCTGCGCTGTCGGCGCCATCCACCAAGCAATAGTGTGTCCTGTGGCTGAACACGGCTGCATAGATGTGACGTCTAACTTCTGCTCTCCTCCCACTGATCAACAAGGCCCCTCGCCTTCTTCCGCACTCCTCCCAGATGCTCCAGCAGCACTGCACCAATTCCTCAGCCCTTTCTCATCGGGAGGCCTTTGGCTGAGAAAGGACCAGTCGAAGACGACGACACAGGCGCCATCGACTCTTGTGGGACGAGGCCCGCCAGTGATGCACATTGGGGGCAGCGGCAACAACACCAAAGCATGAGACCCATGCAAGAAAGCATCGAAACCCAAATTTACTTACGAGCGCCGCTTTTGATGAAGAAGCTCTCAGAGCAACAATTCCACAAAAAGGAATTCAAGAACGCTGCCTCTCACCAGCAGTAGACATGTACCTCGACTGCACCCCTTTCTATAATAATTTCTTAGGTAGCTCCTCCTCGTTTGCAGCTAGTAATAAAAAAGTGTAGTGTGTAGGCTTGAAAACGTCAGTTGTTTCCGGAGTTGATGCAAGACAGAGTACCAATTCTTTGGTTTTTATAATTTAAGATCGTGTGATGATGATCATGATGATTCTTCTTCTTCTACTTCAGCTTCAAAGAGTTGCGAATCTAGTGTTTACCATTTTGCAGTCTTGTTTGTAACTTTCCATTCTCTGTGCTGTAGCGAATTGTTTTTTTGGTGGTTTTCGTGGGTTTGGATCCAAAGTTGTTTGGTTTCCAATGCAAAATATTGTGTTTGGGTTCGAATTCTCTCTCTCTCTCCTCCCAGCTTCCTGCTGGAACTCTTCGCCAAGGGGCGGACACTCCTGCACAGTAAGCTGTGGAGGAACCGGGAGGAAAGAGGATGAAGGTGCCTAAATTAGCAGCGAATGAGACACGAACGGACATTGTGTATCTGATTGGGAAAAGACTGCCGCCCACGGAGTTTGATCTGGCAGATGCCTGAGCCTTTTGCAGTCGGCTGGCGTCAAATGTGCAATCTGCGAATGACTGCAGAGCTTTGGTAGATGAGCGCGACCATCTGTATTCTGCAGTCGGCAGTAGTGATGATTACAAGATCCGGTCTTCTGTGATGGGTCTGGAGTGCTGTGTCCTCTTTGGGCTTGGAGGTATTCTTGCCATGGGAATGATGTCTTACTCGAGTCTGCAATGCGCTTTGTACCGTGCAAACTATCTTTAAGCCCCTTCTCAAGAATTTGCTTTTGTTTTCACTCTCTTGGAACAGGAACAGGGAGCTTGCTAGGAGGCTTCGTCCACTGGTCAAAATGCCCTCTCCTAGCTGAGCAATTCACTTGGGTGTCACTCCAAAATCCAAGTAAATTGCACAGAGATGCTGGGCAGATCCATCATTCCCAGGTGATAGTCCTATATTCCTATACTACTATATTACTCTAGCTACGAGTATACTTTGCACATCAACAACGGCAGTTCTTGCTCTGCAGATTGATGTCTTGAGAGCTTCTTCACATATGATCAATATCAGTATTTCAAACCTCATTTTGAATAGAGTTATAAGGCTCTGGATTGAATTATCAGTATATCTCCATCCATTGTCAGGAGCTGATGAATTCAGTTGGTAGTCATGGCAGATTGTCACACCATTTGTGTTGTGAGGGCAATGAGAGTGAAGAGCATTTGTGGGAGTGGAGGTGGTCATATGGTAGTGAGCAAGTCCAAGCTAGAGTGGAACAAAACCATGTGGCAAGATCAAAGAGGAAAGGAAAGGAACATTGACCAAATACCCTGATTGTACTGTAGAGTAATAGAGGAAGCTTATCTTAAATTAATCTTTCGATGTTTCAGTCCATAAGGAAGTAGAAGAACAAATCATGTGCATTGAGAATTCACCTTTGCCAACACAACTTTTATGATGTGATATGGGTCTGTGAAGAGATTACTCAAAACATCTTTGCATCAAAATTCTTTACCACTCATGGTGCAAGCAAGTCTGGTAGCAAAAAAAGCCAAGGAGAAGTTTATCTTCAATTGAGGACCAGTCAGAGGATGATATGGTGCAAGCTACTTTAGGTTCAGGGTTGTGAGAAATATTTGGATCAGAAGCTGGCAGTGGAAATTCAGTGGACAGCATGTTACACTGAGGTGATCATCTTCTCTTGACATCTCTAACATATCTTGAAGTCCTGCTCATTGGCTAGCAAACTAGCCATCTTTTTACTACCCTTTAAATCCCCATGATTCTAGCTTGTTTCTCATTCATGTAGATGCACTTTTAAGATAAATGTTTTTTCCATGAAAGCAGAAACCTTTGTTGTCAGTTTTCCAACCAGTACAGATTCTCTTTATTGTGATATCCTGCCCCAAACTTCATCCAAAATACTCCACACACTCTGTAGATTTCATTTTGTGCCACTGAGAAAGATAAGATCAACTACTGTCCCAACAATCTTCTGTGTACACACTATTACAAGCATGAGAGATTATCCTCTTGGAGAAATCTCAGTTTTCTACAGATTCTCCGGATATGAATTCAAGTTGTTCTCATCTGGAGAAATGGTATATGGATTGGATGGTATGGATTGGCTGCTTTTCAAACATAGTTCATTCAGGGTCCACAGTTTTCTCAACTGGAGAAATAGGATGAAGGAATGGATTCATTGCTAACAAGATGCATGTAGGGTCAAGGATTTTTCATTTGGAGATTTGTACAGTTTGGAGGAGGAATGGATTCATTGCTGACATGATTCATTTAGTAAATCACAAGCTTTTGCAAAGATACAAGCATATATATGTGTAGAGAGAGAGAGAGAGCAAAACAGGATTTCGAGCACCAGCAGGATCATGTAATGAAGCAGTAAGTATTATCTGGTGCTTTCAGCAAGTTAGGCTACCATGGCCAAATGGTTCCACGAAGATGTAACTGCAGCTTTGTAAAGTAATTAATCTTGTCCTCACCAACACAAGGTTACTTTGAATCAACACTCCCTATTTCAATCCAGAATAAAATGATGCACAATTGCATCAAAATCCACCACCAAAACTGTAGCAAGAAGCTCAAATTGAAACTAAGTCTTCTTTTCACATGTATACAAAATGTTGAAACTCAAGGTGTTTCATCAAAAGCTGGAGAAACTGGAATCACAGGAGCATAAAGCTTTCCCTTCTTTACACCTACAACCAATTGTAAAGCTCCTCACTATGCACTTGAAAATAATAAAGTCAGCTGCTGCCTGATGTAACCTATTTCACAGATTTCCAAAAGTTTCAAGGATCACAAATCCAAGAATTTTTTTCAAAAACATTCAGAAGTGAGAACTGATGCAAACTGCTGCTGCTCATTTGGTGATATGTTTGCTTCAGCTCGTAGAGTAGGTAGTAGAAAAGGGACTTAGTCTGAATCGTGATGAACATAAACCTCATCCATGATGACAATGAGTGCAAAGATTAATGCAATGTCAACTCCTGGGAAGATTGTGACTCCAAAATTGTCTTTGTCCACAACAACACTTGCAAATGTGATCTGCCTTGTTACCTGGAGGAAGGAAGAAACAAAAAAAAGGAAAGAAAACTCTTTAAAGGAGTTATATAAAATGGTGAAAACTGATAAAAGAGAGTTGTACGAAAATCTTCTAAAGGAAGAATACTCAAAACCACATGTGTCAGGATAGTAGTTTCAAAGGCAGAAATGTTGAGAAAAGATTTGAGGTTCTTGCAAGTTTTATCCAGAATAGTAGAGTATATCACAAGCAGAAATGTTAAAATAAAAATGAGAAAAAATCAAGTGTAAAAGTATGTAGTTTGAAAATCAAGAATGTACTGCAAAAGACTGTAAGTTTAACAAGCAAGAATGTTGAGAAGAAGATGTGGGCAAAGACACTGAAATAGCAAGAGAGAGATTGTTTGCTTTTGGTAGGAGGGAGAGAGAGAGGCACACACACATACAGAATTTGTTTTCTGGTAGGAACAGCAAGAGAGAGAATTGTTTGGTTTTTGGGTAGGATTGAGAGAGAACATACCAGGGCAGCTTGTTGAGCTCCTTGGAAGATGGTGAGATTTCTGTCAAGGAAATCACCCTGCATGACATAATCTGGGTTCTTGGAGCTGGAGCTGGAACCCAAGAAGACATCCATGGCTGTCTTGAACTGAACCAGGGAAGATTTCTTCACCGTTGCAAGCACTGTATCAGCAGCTGAATAGATTTGCCATGTATCATGCATGGTGACAATCTGCAATTCCCAGAAAACACACAACCCACAAATTCAAACAACCAAAAACACACAGATCCCAGGAGACGATGTGTTTGCAAAAGGAAGAAGGCGAAGGAGAGAAAATAATTCAGAGAGAATTTGGGGAAGAATGGACATTGAGAGACCTTCTTTTGCATCCGCAGCACTGTCTTGTTTGAAGGATCGCGAAGGAACCTCTTGTCACGAACACTAGCGACTCTGCCACTAACTTTAAAGACTGTGCGTCCTGTAGCATCAGTGATCTTCCAGTCGCCTCCGCTCATGGATACCACCTTCTTTGACACTGCATAGGCAGAGACTTGCGGCAAGCAGTACTGAGGTCCCGCCACTGCATTCGTTCCACTACCAAATCCTCCTCCTCCTTGACTATATCCCTGCCCAGCTCCAACACCTTGGCCATAACCCTGACTTGAGCCGACGACGCCTTGAGGTCCGACTCCTTGAGGTCCAACTCCTTGTCCACCACCACCATATCCCTGAGCTCCTCCACCTGCGGGGCCATAGGATCCGGTACCTTGCATGCCTGAAGGATAGCTTCCCTGGTTCTGAGCTCGGATATCATTTGGATATTGAACGTAGCCTTGGCCAGGGCCTTGCTGAATCCCCGTGTAATTTGCTTGCATTCCTTGGTTGTTGTTGGGTGGGTAGCTCATAGCTGCTGCTGATGTGAACCAAAGAAGAACAATCTCGGATTAGGTGTCTTGCTAAAAACTGGATATCTTTTCTCACTGCTTGACAAGCTCCAAATGCTTAGTAATCAATCGACGAAGCTCTTTACAATTTATGATCAGTTTTAGTAGTAGCTACTCAAGGGCTTCAAGCACAGATCGCTAGCTCCAGCTAACAAAACAGTACTGGAAAAATCGCGCATTAACCAGAAACACGTACAGAGAAGCGCAGAACAGAATTCAGCTGAAAGGAAGAAAGCAACAGTACGCAGTGCGGTAGTACTCTCTTTGCACCCATAAGAACACAAATCTCAAAAGCTTGTTTTATACTGAGTCCCTGATGTCAGGGAGAAGAGAAACGAGAACTTCGACGTCGCATTGCATCACCTGTGATCAGCTGTCGCTACATCCGACTTCCAGCGTCAGAGTTCAGATTGAGTTTTTATATTCGATCCTGCCATGACTTCCATCTGTTGCTACCTGCTCTCATGTGTTGGGTCCCACAATCGATTGAGCAACAAACACATGGCAATCACAAAATTCCCAAAGCGTCAGATTGATCTCTGGTGTGTTAGTTGCAATTGTTGCCAGGTGAAAGAAAAAAAAAATCTTCCTTTTTTCGGGATTGATGCAATCAAAAATCCAAATCCAGCTGCTGTCACGAAATGGCGGCTTCATCTTCTGCTGTGGCGAAATGGCACTTGTTCAGTGGACCATGTGGAGGTCATGCACATCCTCCTCTCTCCATTCCTTCTCTCTTTTTTGCTGTCTATGTTTTCCTTCACTGCAATTGCCTCACTTGCTCTCCTGGAGGTGTGACCTACCTGCAATAACTTCCTGCGCGATTTACACAACCCAAACCGTTTGTTGAAGGATTGAAAACTATGGAGCTCTGCACAATTTCTGTTAGATCATGCAGATTTCCCACTGCCAAGAAAAAGTCAATCAAATCCAACGACCTTGAAACATATTCTCTGCATTCTCCTGCACATCTTGCAAAATCGTTGCTACGAACGACCTTGTGTGGAAGCAAAACAACAAACAGGCTCATTGGGAAGTTGAAGCTGGCCATGTCAGATAGTCAATTTTGCCATGTTATATAAACTGGAAGTTCACTGATGCTACATGCTAGTCAGTTTCTCTGCTACATTTCTTATGAAGAAATTGTGGTTTTTCAGAGTACCAGAGAAGAATTGGATACCAAAAAATGTCATGAAACACAGTTGAAATTCTGAAACACTTGAATCTCCTCTTATCATCAATACATAAGATCATAGCCCAAATCATAGCTCAAGTGCCAATGCTGAGTACCAGGTCGAAAGTATTCATTTACCAATAGCAAGTGAGTAGCAAGGCAAAAATGAGAATGTGAGGTGGATCCATAGGCCTGAAAGTGAGAATCTGAGGTTGGTCCATCAAGGGTGGAAGTTAAAAGACACCCAAAATAATGGGGAGAATGGGAGGTGTAGTGATGAAAACTGTGGTGATTAGTAAAGGGGTTGGTGTGATACTTGTAAGTCCTTGATGTGGCAGCAAGCGCTTCATTATCACCAATTGTCTTAACTAACTTGTGTGGGCCTCAAGAGCATATGCATCCCACCAAGACCTTTGGGCTAAATATCTGTTTCTCTCCCTGCTGGTGCATCAAAGCATGATAAGCATACTTTTAGACTATGTCGGGGTCGAGAGAGACCTTTTGTAAGTCAAGTTCATAGAAGAACAAAAAAACAAAGCTCTGATTCCACAGAGTCGGGCTACATGTTATGCATGTTTAGAAATATCTTCAAACTCACTAGATGAGTACACTTTTTTGAAAAACCTGGATTCAGAAATCACTTCAAGGTGTATTTTGGGGCAATCCTTCTTGTTAATCCTAAGGTCCAATATTGTGTTTTCCTCCCTCTCCCGCTTTGATTGTAATTGGTTTTTGTTGTTTTGCTGTTTCAAACACTTGCAACTATAGCCATGGTAGAAATTTGTCAGTAGGTCAGGATCTAATTTGTTTGCAAACTTTGAACTTCCTTTAACCAGATTTTCACAAAAAGACCTGCCAAGATCCTGAATGCAAAAGATGGATGGCTGAATCCTGGTTTCACACCAGTCTGCACTGTGATGAGCAAACAAATACCTGAGATCAAGTCCTGATTATTTTGGCAGTGAACACTGACACAATCGATGATGGCTGCATGCCTGAAAGTCTTAGGACCTTCGATAAGGTCTAAAATACTTTCTGTGAGGACTAAAATTTGGGCATCCAATCAACTGCAGAAAGGATATTTCCAGTACAAGTGCATGTGCCAATCCCTAGTCTCTAATGAGCAAAAATGTTGCATACCCATTGAACCATATTGAAGATGGCTTCTGATTCTTTGACGGGCACTGGCTGCAGTTCAATGTCTTTCAATGCTAAAAGAGTCACTGGTCTGCATGGGCCATGTATGGACTCAGTAGTTTGTATTCTGGTTGACAGTGATGTGGCTTATCACTGGTGACTAATCTATGAAAAAGCAGCAGAAGTCTGTCCAGAAAATCAGCTCTATAACTCTTCATGTTTTTCACAACACTGATTTCCAGACCTAACTGAAGATACTCTGAGGTGGTACAAGAAACTCCAAATGAGGAATCTGCCCTCCAAGATGTAAGTCTATGTACAGTTCAACACGAGGCTCAAAGTTGGCATGAAATTCAAGAGCAGTTTATTCTTCATCCAGACCTCTGGATATCAAAACCACCTCTTGGAGTTGGCCATACATATTACACCTCCCCACACCAAGTCTATTGAGGCATTTGGGCATCCAAGATATGAAGTGTGGGACATGGATAAGCTACTCAAACACGCAAGATTTGGAGTGTGCTGGAGAAAGCAATTGCAACCCAGTCAGGCTGCATTGATGACCACTGCAACTGGTTGATCTCTGCACCTGCTGTGTAGGCTAGAATTGGATCTAAGTTGCCTTCAACAGGTTGGCTTATGGATGACAAATCCCAAATCAAAGCCTGCAAAATACGATGATAATGTTGTGCCCCAACATGGACACACCAGTATCAGTATGCTCTGGTGTTAGAGCCATAGAATCACTACACAGGGTAAGCACAACATATGAGTGATCCATAAACTGAAGAGATCACTGCTTTATGCGCTACACCTCATGCACACCTTCCATGAACTGGGATGGAAAAAACCACGTACCTGGGAGTCATCCCCAGCCGTGCAAATGTGGCAAGGGCTGTGAGGGGCCCATGCAACAGAATTAACACATGCTTGGTGCCGTTGAAGCTCCGCAACAGGAACTGTTGGAACCCGGATGTCTAGCACGACCACTTTGGAGCTGTCCATCAAAATAGTTGCCATGTATCGGGGGTCCTGCTTATTCCAGCCCAAGCGCAAGAGGGGAGTATCAGGTTGTGCACTCTCATAAATGATTGTTGAGTGCTCCTTGTCTCGCAGATCAAACACACGCACAGAACCGTCTGCAGAGACAGAGGCAAAAACCCCAGCACCTCCCCATGCAATATCATAAACTTCTTTGTCGTGAGCAATGAGTTGTGTGTCAACCATTTCCTTCTCAATATCCCAGATTGTACATGTTGTGTCAATGCTGGAGGTTCCTAAACGTTTAGGCTCCACCTCATTCCAGTCAAAAGATGTCAAAGGAGCACAAAATTCACTGTGCCTGTTATTATTCAGAAGGCTCTTCAGCTCCACCCGGTCATCATGCACCTGCAAAAACCCCTCTTGTATTACTTGCCAACGCATTTTACAAAGACTTAAACAAAACCAAACAAATGGAGATAAAACTTCCTACAACATGTCCAACTTTGGCAGACAGTGATGGTAGATGTCAGAATAGCAACAAATCTTAGTGAACAATGTTAAATAAGGTGCTGGAAAATACTCTCTTTGGGAGTACAAAGAACTGCCTAATTTTGATCATATGTTGTTCATAGAAAAGAAGTTCTGTAAAAGTTTAGTCTGCTTAAAGGCCCAGCACTAAAATCACATGGAAAAAGCCAGTGCAATATGCAGCTGCTTGCTGGGGCTACCACGTTGAAGCAGAATAATCATTGGGGTCATATCTCTTTCCTTCAAAAATGTTTGCCCACTCCACTCTATGTTCAAAAAGTCGTTATTAGGATGACAATAATACTGGAAGAATTCAGGCATGCATGACAATTGAGATTGGTACATTCCAGGGAAAAGAAGAAAGCACTCTAAGAACCCCAGTTCATCCACTGTTTCACTTTAAACAGCACCATGCAGTTGCATACCTTGCAGGTACAAGCCTAAGACACCATAAATTTGGTTGAGAACCATGTTGCTTGAACCTGTGATGGTTATACATGAAAACAAGAGTTGGAAGTGTAAGGCTACCCCTTACTTGCCATATCCGCAAGAAATCTCCTGTTGTAGCCAACAAATCAGGTTTCTGGCAGTCTTTGTCTGGGATGAACATGATCTTTGTTGTTGGATAGGGATGATCAAATGAAAGCTTTGGATCTGCCTTGAAATCACAGGTCTCATCATCAAGCTGCACAATTTCAACTTTGTTCCTGAAATCCTCGATGAAGGAACCAATAGCAAGACGCATGAGCTTGTCTTTGCGCACACTCCAGTTCATCCCATAGATGAGCCAAGGAGCCTCATAGGTATAAATCTCAGACCGCCGCTGCTGATCTGGCCCATAAATGTCCATGCCTTGTTCATGGGCCATGAGGACAAAAGCCCCCGCACAAAAGCAAACTTACTGAAAGAGCTCCTAGTGCTTCTTCAGCTTCTTGAGCTTACATTTACAACTACAATTGTGCATCATCCATTGTATCTGTATCTGTGTAACCACAAAACTCACAAAAAATGATCTCAAATTTACATATAGTAGAAATCAGTTCACGACTATGAGCACAATTCCCATTCTGTAGTTAGTAAGCAGTCAATCTACAGTAGTCCTATCATCCTGCACATGGTACTTCCATATCTGCAATTTTGCACAGCCATGAAGGTGAAGAGCTCCATGAAATTTAGCATTGTGTAAGGCACATATAATTGCTTGACTGATCAATCAGAGTTCAAATTTAGGTCATGGTATGAGACATACATAGGGAGCTGGTTTGATGACAATTTCACATTGAAATTTTCAAGGTCCTATATACACAGCAATTTAACTGACCACTTGCTTGTATGGCAGTGCCTTCCAATAAGTTCTTTATCTTGAATGTGTTATTCTTTATTTGAACCAAAAGTTTCAGAACTCTGGATCACCTCCCTCATATTTGGAACTAAACTTTAAAACAAACTTCATTTGGTATGTTGTTCTTCATTTGAATCGAAACTTTCAGGACTCTGATTCAAACTTCCTTCAATATGTTATTCTTCATTTGAACCGAAACTTTCAGGACTCTGGATCGTATCCCTCATATTTGGAACTAAACTTCAAAACAAACTTTCATTCCTCAAAGACAAATATTCCAGGAAGAAGATTGAAAAGCATCCTTCTCTGTGAGATTTTTTCTTTTTTTTTTAATTTTTTAAACTCGAGATTTTCCTGATAGAACCTGACCACGTGGTGAGACAAGTGAAAACAAAGTGTCAGTTCCGAGTTCCAGCAGTAAAAGACTAGAAAAACTGCCACAAAAATAAAAACAGAGAAGTATTACCGATAGGATGCGAATAGATACAGTGTAACAAAATGAAAACTTATTGGATTGAGCTTCTTCGTTTTATCAAACACGAAACGAAAAAAAAGACCAAAAAAAGAAAAAAAAAGTAGCAAGTGATGTCGTTCCAGACCTGTCTGTGCAACCAAGAAGTGCAAAAGAATATTTGACTCTCCGATGCTCCAGCAACACACAGTAGTAATATTACTACACGAAAATCACAAATGCCTGTCTTCTTCTCGAAAACCCTGTGATTGCCGTTACGACGCTATGCAATAAGCTCGCTTGCAGCTTATATTCCTCTCCAAGAACAAAAGAAGAATAAGCAAATAAACACACACAGAGACGCAAGGAGTGACAATAGGTACCTCACATAATTTCCTGGCTTCGCCACCGCCTCTTTGCTTATTGCCTGAAAATTCTTTCCAGCAAAATGCTTCCCGATGCATCACCAAGAAGCTCCTGAATGTTCTGCAAAACACGAATTGAGCGAGAAACACTTCCACCACCAAACTCTCTGGTCAAGAGTGTACACGGGATTTCTTTACACAAAGCAGTGGAGAGGACCCGGTGGGGAGGATTTCTTTACAGGTCTAGGTTGAGGAGGGGGCAAAAGAAGGCAAAAGAGAAAAGGAGACGTGACAGTAAACGATAAGAGAAAAAACTTTTTCTTTACTTGTGTAGGTTCACCCAAGTCTAGGGTTCACAAGGGGGTCAAAAGAAGCGGAAATGAGAGTGGTAAACGATAAGAAAAAAAAAAAGGCTTTCTTTACAGGTTTAGGTTCACCTAAGGCTAGGTTTAGGGGGTCGGGGAGGGGGGGGCTTGGAAAACTGGAAGTGACGGTAAAACGATAAGAGAAAACGGTTTACTTACAGGTTTAGGTTAAGCTAATAAGCAGCGGGGTTTCTTTACAGGTCTAGGTTCAGGAGGGGTAAAAAGTAAAACGGGAATGACAGTAACCGATAAGATTTTCCTCTTGTCTGTCTAGGTTTTACGTTCAGGAGGGGGAAAAGAAAAAGGGAAATAACAGTACCTGAACGATAAGAGAAAAAGATTTAGTTACACGTTTAGGTTAAGCTAATAAGCAGGGGGGGGGAGTTTTTTACCGGTTTAGGTTAACAAGGGGGAAAAGAACAAGGGAAACGACAGTAAATGATAAGAGAAACAGGTGCTCTTTACAGGTTTAGATTCAGCAGGGGGAAAAGAAAAAACAAAGGAAATGTAAGGGATAAGAGAAAAAGGTTTCTTTCTAAGTTTGGCTTCAAGAAAGGGCAAAAGTACATGGAAAATGATTGTAAATTAGAAAGAGAAAAAGATTTTTCCAGCAAACCCAAAAGAAATGATAGTAAATCGCTAGAGGAAACGAGGTTATACTAGCCTACGTCTAAAAAGAAATGATAGTAAAACATATCCACACAAAAAATGTTGCAACCAAATCTTTAGAAGAAGAAATTAGTGTAAAAAGCACTAGACAAAATTAGCATCACATCTAAAACAGAAATGGTAAAACATGAGAGAGGTAAAAACCAAAGTTGTGCAGGTACCCGGATCCAAGTGTCAGAACCGGCAGTTCTGGATCCGGGTTTTCAGAACCTGACCTGATTGAATGTGTTTTCTTGAACTCAATGTAGGACCCTTAATTGTGAACTGTCACTCACATTGGAATCAATGTAGTACCCTTACTCGTGAACTGTCACTGACAGTAGAACCAGGGTAGAACTCGAAACTTACTACCTGCATATTTTCGATAAACATTAAACCTTTGGGACGTCCTCAACTTTCAAAGTCTAAAATGGGTTTGGGTTTAGCTTTTAGGTTTTTATGTATTATTAGGGTTTAGGGGTTCTCCGTTTTTCATCCCATCACTTTTCTTTCAATAGCTTTGCTCTTTTTGTATTTTGCAACATCTCTTTCCAATAGCTTGATACTTCCTCATTTTCTCTTAAGAACTTCACTCAAGTTGTAGCTTTGCAACAATTCATTACTTTTGTCTTGGTGACAATGTTTTAAGAGCTTCGCTTTGGTTGTAGCTTCATAGTAATTCACAATTCCATTGCTTTGGTGAGGTCATTCATTGCTTTTGTTTTGGTGGCAAGACCTTTAGAACTTCACTCTAATTGTAACTTTGCAACAGTTCATTACTTATGTTGGCCATAACATCATTGTAAATGCAATTTGTGAAAAGGGTTTCATAGCTTCAACTTCATTAGGTATTTTTTCTCAATTTCATCTTCTTTTTTTCTTGTAGAGATTAATTCAAGTTTTCAAGATAATCACCAACATGGTTGTGTGTTGGTTTTAAATTCTAACACTTGGATCTTGTCAAGTTAGAATTTTTAAATAGTTTGCAATTATGTTTTCTCATTTCTTCTTGAAAGTTTGTTCTAGTTGTAGCTTGTCGACAATCAACTGTGATTGCTTTGGTGACGACATCATTACATATGTGGTTTGCAACAAGAGTTTCACAACTTTAGCTTCATCAAGTATTTTTTTTTAATCCCTTGTTTTTTTTCCTTTTTTTTACAAGTGTCAGCTCAAGTTTTTGTACACATCATTTCTTTCTTTCTTTTCTTTTTTTTTACAAAGTCCAACTCAATTTTTAATTGTACAAAGACAATAACAACATAAAACCAATTATTATTATCTTTGCAATGTAGAATAGAAATTAAATTTATAGTTTGTTGTTATTGTTTCTATTATTATTATTGTTGCTTTTACTATTATTGGTACTTTTATTATTGTTTTTGCTACTATAAGTGCTTCTATTACTTTTACTATTACTACTACTATTACTTCTATTCTCTTGTTGTTTCTATTACTACATTGGATGTTATTTTTATTGATGTTACTGTTACTTCTATTATTATTGTTGTTACTTTAACTATTATTTTTACTTCTATTATTGTTAGTGTTTTTGCTATTGGGGTCTTTTGACGCACTCCCAAGTTCCTAGTTAAGCCCAAGATGGGCCTCAATTATTCAAACAGTAGAATTGTGAAGAACTCGGGGCACGCTCCTAGCTCTCAGCACTAGAAAAGGTAGAAGGGCATGCTGAAGCTCCGAGATGGGACTAGGAAAAGTGATAAGCTTTACTTCCTTACTCAAACCTGCATCAAACCAACCAACAAATTGGTTAGTTCATTTTTTGGAGCACCTTTGATGCTAGGACAAACCACGGGCAACTCTAGACTCACAAGATTCGCCACGAGCTGGATTCGGGGGAAGCCACCACCTTCCCCCATATAGTATACTATGTGTCTCTCTGAAGCACTTACATCCAAATGGCTTTTTGTCTCGAGACTCCCAAGGAGGAGTCCGGAAATTATCCCAGTTTGGACTCCCAAGACTTTGCGAGATCATAACTCTTTGCTCAGAACTCCGATTGGGATGAGGTCTAAGCAAACTTGTAGCTCTCCTCAAGAGCTTTCCAATGGTGTGTCATATTCCACCTGCACGCACCGGGGTTGGATTGATTCCTAACTTTTAATGGTCGAGAGTCAAATTGTTTTTCAGATTATTGCAATTGTTGTTACAACTACTATTACAATTACTATTATTGTTATTGTTACTACTATTGCAATTATTGTTATAGTTGTTTTTTGTTATTCTTTGTTGGCTATATTTCATAACTTTTTGTGGACTTTTATGTATGCGGTTATAAGGATGGCATCACCAAGTGTGATAGCTGAAATGTGTAATAAACATGATGAATTTATGTCATCACGTAATGTCGCCTTAAATTGGATCACCCCCTATTGGATCAAAAAAGGCATTTAATCTTGATATGGAAGCAATTTGGCAACTTCTCATTCCACAACTCCAAACTAATCAAAAGTTATTAAACCCTTTCCATTACACCTTTCATTACTAGGGTTTTTTTGTTGTTAATGGGCTTGTTGTAATAAATTCTTACAATCCACAACTATTACGATGTGTTTTATGTCACCTTTCTATAGTGTAAATGGATGTTAGGAAGTTATCCCAAGGGAAGCATAAAAAGGCTTTTAAACTAAAATAAAGACCATGGTACAAGCTCATTGAAAAAACATGTTTTTAATGAACATCTCGAAGTGTATAAGAGGTGGGGGTTATTTTTGCTACAAAGAATGGCGAAAATTGTCAATGAAAGACAAGTTACAAATAAAAAGAAAATTTTTCCTCCTTAGATTATAGATTCTTTTGGCAATCAAAAACCTTGTGCAAAATCAAACCCAACACAAACATATTTTTTTGGAAGATTTGATGTTATACATTGTTAAAAGATATTGTCCTTTGTCATTTGTGAAAAATCCATGGCTAAAGCATTTAGTTTTTTGTCAACGTGGGTGAGTTCAATTTCCATCTCAAAGGCAAATGGTGAATGAAGTCCTTCCAAATATTATGACAAAAACCAAGGAAAAATGACATGTTCTCCCAACTTTTACTTCTTATATTACATGCACAACCTTTTTTGATCTTTGGATGTCACACAATGCGTGTCACATTTGTTATGGTTATCAACTTTATCAATAGTTCTTGGGAACCCACCCATGTTACTATTGGGTTTTTTTGAAATGAAAAATACAACTAGTGCAACCATGGTAAACTAGGTAAAAATTTTATTAGATTCATTTGGTTTGTTTGACAAAGTCATCATTTATGTTAAAGAAATGTTCCAATCTGAACACATTGACTAATGCCTTAAAGTGAATAGTTTTGTGTTCTCCCCTTCAACTCCCTACCCCATTTGTAGGATCATGTTTTGGCCATGCAATGTCAAAGGCAATTCAATATGCCATTAGTGATGCTAAAATTTGTCAAGATTTTTCAAACTCTAGTCAATTTGAAGTTTGTTCAAACATCAATGCAAAAAATTATTACTTGGACTAAAAACTCAGGGAAATGGAGGTAAGAATGGAAAGATGTTTATATCATTGCATGGTTGTCGATGAAGATGCTTAAGATGCCTATGAAAACACAATTTGTTTCAAGGAACTTTTGAATATTGAAATGTAATTTCCATATGTTATGGACAATAATAAACTTTACACTTGTTTTCAAAATTGTTAGTGGGCTAAACTTGGGCTGTGGCTGAAACAATTACGAATACATTCCTTGCAATTGTTTAGGTAGTGTATTTTAAACCAAACTCAAGAATATTGGTTATTATTAGATGCTTTTATTTTTGTTTTCAATTTGTTCAATGCCATGAAAGCCAGTGTGGCCAACATTGAATCTTTGAATCGGCCACTAATATATAGTGATTTTGACCACATTGAAAATACTTCCACCTTTTTAAAAATGTCTATCACCTATATATCTTATGGTTGCATTTTAAACTAAAAGAAGGAAAGGTTTGAAACATAATTTCTAGAACTAGATTACCGAAGTCCTTCATCTATTCCAACTCATTTTTTGTTCAAGCAAGTTCCATCAAAGGACCATAACAACCCTCCACATTTCTCTTCCAATTTTGACACAACTATGGAATATATCAACTCTTCTTAAATAAAAATGTCAACTTTTTTCTTCAATTCTTCCCCTCACACAATGCCTTGTCTCTAACAATTCACACATCTAAAATTGATCTCTAACTTTTCAAAGACAATTCTACAAACTTTTTCTTTGAAAAGCCTTCCTTGCACAACTACACTACTTAATTCCACTAAAAATTAGTTGTGAGAATGTTTTATGATGTTTTAGGGATCTATTCACACCTCCTTCATTATTTCAACCCAAGTTTTCCCAACCCTATTTCAAATTGAGGACCTAGGACCCCTCTAGTAGTCTTGTTATAAGCACCATTTGAGGCTAGAAAACCATTTCCCATCTTTGTGGGGTTGATATTCATTTAAATGAAATTCAAGGAAACATTGTATGTTGGATTATATGAGTTCAAGAGCATGTAACACCCACTTTGAAAGGAGTGTTTGAGTTGCTTCCCTTGGATCCTCCAGCCTGAGGCCTTCAGCACCCTTCTTCTCACAACACTAATTCCATGCCACTTGACAATGACTGTGTCCCAGTCCTACCCACAAGATGTTGTCTTATATCCTGATGATTGGTCTTTTGCTTTGCCTTGTCGAGGGTTAAAGGAAAGATGATGCAAGTTAAAATTGTTAGGATTAGGAAAGGGCAAAAGAAAACACTGTTCATGTTGTATTGCGGTAAGCCAAAAGAGCTTCAGGTGGACCCAGGGATTTTATGAGCAGAAAGGAGGGGTTGAATTGTTCTTTTACTCATTATCCTTCCGTCTAAAATTGTTGAGAAAATAGAAGCCTAAATTGAATATTGCTGCAAAAAGATACTCTAGTCTGCTGCTACCAAATTTTAGGCTCAAATGGTTGAACACTTGGCAAAAGCAACAAAGTAAGGAGGCTGGTTTTATTTGGGTTATGTGGAATAAGGCGATTGCTATAAACATGTGGAGAACTAAAGCAAATACTGAGGTGGACCATGGCTGCAAGTTTTGGGAATATCATTTTTTCGCCGCGTCATCGGAGGAGTAGATGAAAAACGAAATGATTTTTAAACATATATTTATCGACCAACAAGAGTTATGCAGAGGAATTGATTCAACAGAGAGTTTTGGCCTTGTTAGTATGCTCAAAGAGCATGGGAGCTCACCCACATCATCCTTAATTGCCTGGTGTATTACCACCCCCCCCCCCATTCAGAACCGCATGTAGCTTTGATGCAATGGAAGTATAACAACTTTGTTGAGACATAGTGCCAAGGTGATTTCACAAAGTCATGGGCCTTTGGTCCCTACTTTGAGGCATAATTTTTTGGGTTATTTGGGTTGAAAGAAGTGACATAGTCTTCAATAGGGAGAGTTGCCATATCAAGAACAGTCAGAAAACCGTAAACAACTCCCTTTTTATTTTTATGTGTATTTTGAGGGACCTCCCCCAGCAGAAGAACCCTCGGCCATTATGCCAGGGGAACTTCCCCCAATTTTATATGTTCCCATGTTCCTATGTAATTTATTTTTTTCTATGAAAGGACAAAATTGTGAGGAACTAAAAAGAGAGTTGTAGGTTCTCACACGAGTGTGTTCTCCTAAGGGAGGAGCACCCAAGGATGTGAGTCCAAGGGTGTTCCCAAACTCAGGAGAATGCATGAGTACAAGAACGAATCTACAACATATGAAATGGCCTGCTGGATTATGGCAGGGCTGGGGTAGTTGCTTTGGCTCTACTAGAAAAAAACTGTTAGTGTTCTGAAGTTTTTCCACAAGATGTGGGGTAGAAACTTGGTTATCTACTGGAGGGTACATTTGTTAGATGGTGCCATGATGGTCCCCCTAAGGATGCATTAGGTTAATTGTGTAGGTTGAGTGCTTCCCACGCTCCCCTTGCAGTTGTGCTGTTTTATCTCTTTGCAATGATTTTTTCCATTTGTGTAATTCAAAAACAAAAAAAATCTGGAAAAAAAAGGGCCACCCTAGGCTGGTTGTTTTTCAATTTTTCTTGCAGTAGATTTCTCCATTTGTGTCCCCAAAAAAAATTCTGAAAAAATCCTTGGTGGGTACTTATTATCCATAACAATTGATAGGCTATAGACTCTCTTATGCAATACTTAAAAATGAGAAAAACAGAATTTTTAGTGGTAATTCAAGAAAATAAAAGGGAAACATTAGTATTATTAAGATTGAATTTACGAGGACTTATATCATCCTTTTATTTATTTGATTTCCTTAGCACTTACTGCCTCTTTAGGTGTGCCTGAAAAAAAAAAAAAAAAAACCTGTGATTTTTACTTTTTCATTTTTTAGGAAAAAAAAAAACAAAAAGGTTTTCCAAAACCAAAAAAAAAAAGGCGCCCAAAAATTGGCCCCT
>Ga0116229_10000729_pt1 | contig 46952 bp, 27 predicted proteins | sample S1TSphgellanicum_3_FD_87313 | JGI IMG/M metagenome (GOLD analysis project Ga0116229, IMG submission 87313) | Host-associated microbial communities from peat moss isolated from Minnesota, USA - S1T2_Fc - Sphagnum magellanicum MG | ecosystem: Host-associated > Plants > Peat moss > Unclassified... | reverse complement strand
GCTTTATCTTCCGCCGATTCATCCCATCGGCCGCACCTTCCGCAAGGGCAGGAACAACAATCCCGAGTGCCAGCCCGGCGATCCCGGTAGTCCCTGGGGCATCGGTTCCGAGGAAGGCGGCCACAAGGCGATTCACCCGGAACTCGGCACGCTCGACGACTTCAGGAAAATGCTCGCCCGCGCGCGCGAACTGAAGATCGAGATCGCGCTCGATATTGCTTTCCAGTGTTCGCCGGACCATCCGTGGGTGCGCGAGCATCCGGCGTGGTTCCGGCACCGGCCGGATGGGACGATCCAGTACGCGGAGAATCCGCCGAAGAAATACCAGGACATTTATCCGCTCGATTTCGAGACCACGGACCGACAGGGGTTGTGGGACGGACTGCTGAGTGTGATTGCGTATTGGGTCGCGCATGGCGTGCGTGTTTTCCGCGTGGACAATCCGCACACGAAGACGCTGCCTTTCTGGGAGTGGGTGATCGGGAAGGTGCGGGCGGCGCATCCCGAAGTGATTTTTTTGGCGGAAGCTTTCACGCGGCCGCGGGTGATGTATGCGCTGTCGAAGATGGGCTTCAACCAGTCGTACAATTATTTTCCGTGGCGTAATTCCAAGCACGAGTTGATCGCGTATTTTACGGAGCTGACGCGGTCGCCGGTGGTGGAATTTTTCCGCGCGAATCTCTGGCCGAACACGCCCGATATTTTGCCGCACCCGCTGCAGGAAGGCGGGCGCGCGGCGTTCATGTCGCGGCTGATCCTGGCGGCGACGCTGGGCAGCAGCTACGGCATTTACGGGCCGGCTTTCGAACTGCAGGAGCACGAGGCGGTGCGGCCGGGAGGCGAGGAATATCTGCACTCGGAGAAGTATGAGATTCGCGACTGGAACCTGGGCGATCCGGCGAGCCTCGGCTGGCTGGCGGCGATGCTCAATCGCATCCGGCATGAAAATTCCGCGCTGGACGAGGCGCGCAATCTCGTCTTTCACCACACCGACAGCGACATGATCCTGGCCTACAGCAAGGCGACGGAGGATTTCAGCAACGTCGTGCTCGTGATCGTCAATCTTGATTGGCGGTATGCGCAGAGCGGCTGGGTCCATCTTGCGCTGGATCGTCTGGGTCTCGCGCCGCACACGCCTTACCACGTGCACGATTTGCTGACGGGCGCGGAGTACCAGTGGCATGGCGATCGCAACTACGTTTCACTGCGGCCTTGGGACATGCCCGCCCACATTTTTCGCGTCCGGCGCTATTAGCCAGCGCGCAACCGAATTAAAAAATGAGACCGCCCAAAAAGAATTCAAACTCCCTCACGAAAGATCCGCTTTGGTACAAGAAGGCGGTCATTTACCAGGCGCACGTGCGCTCGTTTTGCGATTCGGACGGCAACGGCATCGGTGATTTTCTGGGGCTGACGTCGAAGCTCGATTATTTGCAGGACCTGGGGATAACCGCGATCTGGTTGCTGCCGTTTTATCCGTCGCCGCTGCGCGATGATGGCTATGACATTGCGGACTATCGCAACGTCAACCCGATCTACGGGACGCTGTCGGATTTTCGCGAGTTTCTGCGCGAGGCGCACAAGCGGAACCTGCGCGTGATCACCGAGTTGGTCATCAACCACACTTCCGATCAGCACGAGTGGTTTCAGAAATCGCGCCGCGCGAAGCCGGGCAGCCATTGGCGCGACTTCTACGTCTGGAGCGAGACGCCCGAGAAGTACCGCGACGCGCGCATCATCTTCAAGGATTTCGAGGTTTCCAACTGGACGTGGGACCCGGTGGCGAAGGCTTACTACTGGCACCGCTTTTATTCGCACCAGCCGGACTTGAATTTCGACAGTCCCGAGGTGCACAAGGAAGTCATGCGCGCGCTCGATTTCTGGCTCGATCTGGGCGTGGATGGTTTGCGGCTCGACGCGGTGCCTTATCTCTACGAGCGCGACAATACGAACGGCGAAAATCTCCCGGAGACGCACGCCTATCTGAAGAAGCTGCGCGCGCATGTGGACGCGAAGTACGGTGACCGCATGCTGCTGGCCGAGGCGAATCAGTGGCCTGAGGACGCGGCCGCTTACTTCGGGCAGGGGAAGGGCGACGAGTGCCACATGGCGTTTCATTTTCCGCTGATGCCGCGCCTGTTCATGGCGGCGCGCATGGAGGACCGCACGCCGATCGTCGATATTCTGCAGCAGACGCCGTCGATCCCGGACACGAGCCAGTGGGCGATTTTTCTGCGCAATCACGACGAGCTGACGCTGGAGATGGTGACGGATGAGGAGCGCGACTACATGTACCGCGTCTACGCGCAGGATGCGCGAGCGCGGCTGAATCTGGGCATTCGGCGCCGGCTCGCGCCGCTGCTGGGCAATGACCGCAAGCGCATCGAGCTGCTCAACAGCCTGCTGCTCTCGATGCCCGGGACACCCGTGCTTTATTACGGCGACGAGATTGGGATGGGCGACAACGTTTTCCTCGGCGACCGCAACGGCGTCCGCACGCCGATGCAGTGGAGCTCGGACAAGAACTCGGGCTTCTCGCGGGCGAATCCGCAGAGCTTGTTTCTGCCGATCATCCTCGATCCCGAGTATCACTACGAGGCGGTGAACGTGGAGAACCAGCAGGCGAATGTGTTCTCGCTCTTCTGGTGGACGAAGCGGTTGCTGGCGATGCGCAAACGCTGGCCGGTTTTCGGCACGGGCTCGATTGAGTTCCTGCAGCCGGAAAATCGCAAAATTCTCGCGTTCCTGCGGCGCGATGAGAAGCAGACGGTGCTGGTGGTGTGCAATCTCTCGCGCTTCGTCGAGATGGTGGAGCTCGGCCTGGATGCGTTCCAGAAGATGGTTCCCGTCGAGATTTTCAGCGGCAACATGTTTCCGCCGATCACCGATAAACCCTATTTTCTCACGCTGGGGCCGAACGCCTGCTACTGGTTTTCGCTCGAGCCGCGCTTTGCCGAGCAGGAGGCGCCTACCGCATCCAGTCCCCGCAAGGCGCCGGAAATCCCCGTGCTCGAGGTGGACGGGGAATGGACGGAAATCCTCGAGGGCCAGGCCGTGCGGCTGCTGGAGACGCGGCTGCAGGACTACATCCCGCGCCGGCGGTGGTTCGGCGGCAAGACGCAGGTTTTGCGTTCGGTCCGCGTCAGCGAAGCGATTCCGCTGGCGCACGACGCGCCTTGCGGCTTTCTGCTCCTTTTGGATATCGATTATGTGCAGGGCGACCCGGAGCGTTATCAGTTCACGCTCGCTTTCGTCACGGGCGAGGAGGCGGCACGGCTCGAGGCGGAGCGTCCGTTCCTCATCATCTCCCGGCTGCGGCTGCGTGCCTCGGGCGCGGAAGGTTTTCTCATCGACGGAATCGGCAGCCCGCAGTTGGCGCAGTCGCTGTTCGAATGTGTCCGCCGGCATCGCGTGTTGAAGGGACGCAAGGGCCAGTTGCGCGGCTTTCCGCTCGACGCGCTGAAGGAGAGCGCGGGGGATTCGCCGCTGACGCCGCAATTGGGCCGTGCGGAACAGAGCAACTCCTCGATCCTCTATGGGGACAAATTCATCCTGAAAACTTTTCGCCGGCTCGAGGCGGGGCCCAATCCCGATTTGGAAGTGAACCGTTTTCTCACCGAGCACGGTTTTGCGAATGTTCCTGAGTTGGCCGGCGGCCTCACCTACCTGGCCAGGGACGGACAGGCGACGAACCTCGCGATCGTCACCAGGTTCTCCGCCAACTGTCAGGACGGATGGGAATACACGATGGTAAACCTGGGCCGCTACTACGAGCGGATCGGCTCGCTGCCGGAGGGCCAGCGCGAGGTTCCCGGGCTAGGGCCGCAGGGTTCCAAGGAAGAACTGCCCGAGCTCGTCTCGGAGCGCCTCGGCACCTACGCGGAGTCCGTGCGGCTGCTGGGCGAGCGGACCGCCGCGCTGCATCGCTGCCTGGCCAGTGACTACGACGACATCGCCTTCGCGCCGGAGCCGTTCAACCCCTTCCTGCTGCGCTCGCAATTTCAATCGATGCGCAACCTTTGCGTGCAGAGCCTCGGCCTGCTCAAGCTGAAGGCGAAACGTGTGCCGGACAACCTGCGCGCGGAGGTGGACCAGGTCGCCGCCCTGCAGCCGGCCATCCTGGATCGGCTGCGCCGCATCATGGCGCTGCGCGGCGCGGGCAAGCGCATTCGCGTGCATGGCGACTATCACCTCGGGCAGGTGCTGCACTCGGGGAAGGACTTTCTGGTCATCGATTTTGAAGGCGAACCGGCGCGCTCGCTCGGTGAGCGGCGGCTCAAGCGCACGGCGCTCACCGACGTCGCCGGCATGCTGCGCTCCTTTGACTACGCCGCCCACGCCGCGCTCTTCGCGCAATCGGAACGAGGCCTGGCCACCGCGGAAAATCTTCCCTGGATCGCGCCGTGGGGCCGCTTCTGGACCCATTGGGTGAGCCAAATTTTCCTCAAGGCCTACCAGGACGGCACGCGCGGCAGCGATTTTCTTCCCACGACCAGCGAAGCGGTCACGGTCCTGCTCGAAGCGAACCTGATCAACAAGGCGCTGTACGAATTGCGTTATGAACTCAACAACCGCCCGGCGTGGCTGCATATTCCGGTTCGCGGGCTGCTGCAGCTCATGCAGCCGGAAGAGGGGGACCCAGCCACTCGTACGAAAGGGAAAGCCGCCGAGCTGGCGGCGGTCTAAGCGAATTCAAGCGCCCGTAGGCGGTTCATCGTCGAGCGGGACCTTTTGATAAAGGCGGATCGACTGCGGGCTGGCGACGGCGGGCTCGCCCGCGACGGCCAGCTCCGTTTCCTCGACGAATCCGCTGTGGGTGAACGTGTCGAAGATGAGCTTCCATCGTGACTTGATCATCGCCGGCAGGACGAGCTCAACCTCTTGGTCGGAAGCGTTGAAGTAGACGAAAAAGGTATCGTCGCGGATCGGCTGCCCCTCGAAAGTCTTCACGTCCATACTGTCGCCGTTGAGGAGCAGCGCGAGCGCCTTCGCCTCGGCGTCGCCCCAGTCGGCCTCCAGCATTTCACGGCCTTCGGGGTGAATCCAACTGATGTCCTTTTTGTCGCCCAGGATCGGTTTGCCCTTGAAGAAGCGCGGCCGGTGAAAGACCGGATGCGCGCGGCGGAAGGCGATCAGCTTTTGGGTGAAGGCGAGCAACTCCTTCTGCGACTCATTCAGCTTCCACGAGTACCAACTGATCTCGTTGTCCTGGCAGTAGGCGTTATTGTTGCCGCGCTGGGAGCGGCCGAATTCATCGCCGCCGAGGATCATCGGGATCCCTTGCGACAAGAGAAGCGTGGTGAGGAGATTGCGCTGCTGGCGGGCGCGGAAATCGAGCACGGCCTTGTTGTCGGTTTCGCCCTCGACGCCGCCGTTCATCGAGTTGTTGTTGGATTCGCCGTCGCGATTGTCCTCGCCGTTGGCGTCATTGTGCTTCTCGTTGAAACTGACCAAATCGCGCATGGTGAAACCGTCGTGCGCGGTGATGAAGTTGATGCTGGCGGTGGGATTTTTGCTCGTGTTTTGGTAGAGGTCCGCGCTGCCGGTGAGGCGATAGGCGAGGTCGCCAAGCTGTCCGTGATCGCCGCGCCAATAACGGCGCACGGTGTCGCGATAGCGGCCGTTCCACTCACACCACAAGACGGGGAAGTTGCCGACCTGGTAGCCGCCTTCGCCCACGTCCCACGGCTCGGCGATGAGTTTGACCTGGGAGATGATCGGGTCCTGGTGGATGACGTCGAAGAAGGCGCTGAGCCGGCTGACCGAGTGCAGTTCCCGGGCGAGGGCCGCGGCGAGATCGAAGCGGAAGCCGTCGACGTGCATCTCGGTGACCCAGTAGCGCAGGCTGTCCATGATCATTTGCAGCACGCGCGGCTGCGGCACGTTCAGCGTGTTGCCCGTGCCGGTGAAATCGTAGTAGTAACGCGGGTCGTCCGGATTGAGACGGTAGTAGGCGTGATTGTCGATGCCGCGAAAGGAAAAGGTCGGCCCGAGGTGATTGCCCTCGACGGTGTGGTTGTAAACCACATCGAGAATGACCTCGATGCCCGCGGTGTGGAGGGTCTTCACCATCTGCTTGAATTCGGCGACTTGCTCGCCCCGGTCGCCGCGGCTGGCGTAGGCGGCCTCCGGCGCGAAGAACGCGATCGAATCGTAGCCCCAATAATTGGAGAGCCCTTTGTCGAGCAGGTGCTGCGCGTCGATGTGCGCGTGCACGGGCAGAAGCTCCACCGCGGTGATGCCGAGGTTCTTGAAATAATTGACGGCCGCCGTGGTGGCGAGGCCGGCGTACGTGCCGCGCAATTCCGGATCGACCTCGTCCCAGAGCTTGGAGAAACCGCGCACGTGCGTCTCGTAGATGATGGTTTCCTCGAGCTGATGCCGCGGCGGCCGGTCATTGTCCCAATGGAAGGTCTGATCGACGACCACGCTCTTGGGCACGAACGCGGCGTTGTCCCGGTCATCGCGGGCAAGGTCCGCGTCCGGGTGGCCCAGCGTGTAGCCGAAGACCTCCGGCGCCCACGTCACCTTTCCCGAAACCGCGCGCGCGTACGGGTCCATCAGGACCTTGGCCGGGTTGAAGCGCACGCCGTTGTGCGGCTCCCACGGGCCGTAGACGCGATAGCCGTAAAGCTGCATCGGCCGGACGTCGGGCAGGAAGACGTGCCAGACCTCGTCGGTTTTTTCCTCGAGCGTGATGCGCGCCGATTCCTGCGCGCTGTCGGGCGCGTCGAACAAACAGAGCTCCACCTTCTCCGCGTTCGGAGCATAGAGGGCAAAATTGGTTCCGGTACCCATCCAGGTCGTGCCCAAGGGATAGGGCGCGCCCTTCCAGACTTTCATCGTTTCGCCGTTCATCGTCATAGGTTTTTGCGCAGGGAAAACCTCTTCACCATAAAAAGGGAGCCACGCGGTAACTTGGCGTCTGCATGAAAGGTGCCAGCATTTAAATGTCGTATCCTCCACAACTTGAGAGGGAGAGGCCGACTTCTGGGCGCGGAGGCACTCGCAAAATGCATCGTGGAGCGCGGCCTTCTGGCAACCTGCTAAGGCTTGGCCGTTCCCAACTTCTTATGTTTGCGACTAGGGTGTGAGCCGAGACGCCTCAACATGGAGCGCCAGCCATTGGCCGTACATGTGGCGGAGCGCGCGGGCGCGGTCAGGATCAGGTTCGGTTTCCGACAAGACCTTGGCGACGTGGAGGCCGTAATTCGTGGTCTCGCTCTGGGTCATGGTGAGAGCCTTGGCAAACGCGGCGCCGGAACTGCCCCAGACGAGTTGCTGCTTGCGGTCGTCGGCCATCGACAGGCGCACACGGATTTCGAAGTCCGGCAGCGAGACTTTGTCGAGTCGCAACGAATGATCTTTCCCCTGCATGGCGTTCAAGGCGGCCATATTGTCTTTTGCCGTGGCCGAGATTTGTTTGGCGTAGTCCGAGATGCTGGGCGGCATGGCCTTGACCCAGTCCAGAAGGGACAACTGCGACTCCTGCTTGCAGAAGTCGTAGAAGAGGCTGTAGCCGTCGTTCAGGGTGGATTGGCTCGCGCCACCATCAGAGGCCGGCGCAGAACCATGGCCGGCCATGAGAAGAAGCGTTGCGGCGAGAAGGATGAGCCGCCGCCGGCGAGTTGAAGCAAAAACCATGGGGTCAGGATGCCTGCCGGAGCGGCGGCCCGCTATAGGGTGTTCACCCCATGGGCCCGCCAGGGAGGACAATGAGGGGCTGAAGGTCACGGTTGCAAAAACGCTATTTTCGGGGTAAAGCATCCCTAAACGCGCAGCGATGCGCGCGGACATCTTCGTCCAATGCCCGCCATAAAAAAGCCGCGCCGTATCGCCTTGGTGCTCGATCTCAACGAGTACTATACCCGCACCGTCGCGGTCGGGATCCGAAAATTTTTCAGGAACAGGGAAGGCTGGAGCTGCGAGATGCTGGACCCGGCGTGGGGTGGCGATAGCTGGGATTGGATCCTGGATGGGAAGTGGGACGGGATCATTGCTTACGCGCTGACCAAGCGGCTGATCAGCTTCCTGCAAAAGTGCGGAATCCCCAGCGTGAATGTTTCAAACTCGCGGCCCCCTCTCGACAAGATACCGAGGGTGGTGAGTGACGATTATGCCGTCGGGCAGATGGTTGCGGAACATTTCCTGGAGCGTGGGCTGAGGCATTTCGCGCACTTTGGCAATTCGGCCTACGCCGCAAAAGTAAGGCAGCAAGGCTTCGAGGACAGGATCAAGACGGCGGGGTTTCATACGGAGAAGCTCTCCGTCGAATATGAAATGGACGCCGGCCACTGGCTGCGGACGGAAATCACCGGGCTGCCGGAACGAATTGCCAAGGGAGACTGGCCGCTTGGGGTGTTCTGCTACAACGATGCGTATGCGCGCTTCGCGATCCGAAGCTGTGTCGCGCACAAGTTTCAGGTGCCCGAGCAGGTGGCCGTGGTGGGAGTGAATAACAGCGAGGTGTCGGACGGTCTCGCGGAAATTCCGTTCTCGAGCGTGGAGCTTCCCCTGGAAAAGATTGGTTACACGGCAATGGAGTTGCTGAGCCAGTGGATTGAGACGAAGAAGCGCCCGGACGAGCCGGCGGCCATTCCTCCACTGCGCCTGGTGATGCGCCGTTCGTCCGACCTGATCGCGGTGAATGATGAGGCGGTGGTGCAGGCGTTGAGGCTGATCCGCGAGGGCGCATTGGGACCGATCGACATCCGCGAGGTGGTGAAGCGGGTGGGCGTTTCGCGGCGCATCCTGGAAAAGCGTTTCAAGGACGCGACCGGCCGCACGCCGTACGCGGAGGTGCTGCGGTTGCGCGTGGACAAGGCCAAGGCGCTGCTGGCGGGGACGGACTTGCGCATCTCCGAGGTGGCCGAGAAAAGCGGCTTCACCTATGGAAAGCAACTGCACGTGATTTTTACGCGGCATACGGGAATGCCTCCATCGATCTATCGCAAGAAATACCAGACGCCGCGTTAGGTCCGGGCTGATTCGGCAAATGAGGGGAACAATTGCGCCTTAGCGGATTGACGGGGGAGGGGGAGCCAACGATTGTGAAGATCAAGCGATTTGCCCTCAATCGGATGGCCCCGGCCTTGGGGCAAATCGCAAATCCGCAGACGCATGTACCCCGACGTTCCGAATCGTGCCCCCGCCCTTGATCATCCGATCACCGACTACGGCGCCATCCCGAATGACGGCATCAAGTGCCGGGCGGCGATCCAATCCGCCATCGACGCCTGCGCGAAGGCGGGCGGCGGGCGGGTTATCATTCCGCCGGGACGATGGCTGACGGGCTCCCTGCGCCTCCGCTCTCATGTGGAGTTTCACCTTACGCCGGGCGCTTTTCTGATGGCGTCGGGAGATGAGTCGGCCTTTCCGGAGCTTTCCCGCACGGAGAATCTGCCGGGGGTGATCCGCGCGCTGATCTGGGCGGATGGGGAGCAGGCGATTTCCATTACCGGCAGCGGAACGATCCACGGGGATGGCGATTCGGAGCTGTGGGGCGAGGAAGCGGCGCGCACCTTTTTCCGGCCGGCGTTGGTCTTTCTGCGGAACTGCGGCGGCGTCCTGCTGCGGGATGTGCGCCTGCACTACAGCCAATTTTGGACGTGCCATCTGTTGCGCTGCCGGGATGTGGTGATTGACGCCGTGGATATCCGCACGCACCGGCGCCGCATCAATGCGGATGGGATTGATCCGGACGGGTGCACGAATGTGCGCATCTCGAACTGTCTGATCGACAGCACGGACGACGCGATCTGCCTCAAGAGCACGGAGGGCGATGCGTGCGAGGACATTGTCATCAGCAATTGCATCGTGTCCAGCCGTTGCGCCGGGATCAAGCTGGGCACGGAGTCGATCGGGCCGATCCGCAACGTGCATGTGTCCAACTGCATCATTCGCGAAGCGGACACGGGGATCGCGCTTTACCAAAAGGACCGGGGCGGCTTTCAAGCGGTGACTTTCAGCAATCTCAGCATCCGCTGCCATGGGGCCATAGCCATCCTGATCGATAATTCGCGCCGCTGGCGTTCGCAGGAAGGCGTGGGGGAAATCCGCTCGCTGCTCATCGAGAATACGCGCTGCCAGGGGCCCGGCAAGATGCTGCTGCGCGGGCACCCCGAAGCGCCGCTGCGCGATATCGCTTTGCGCGGTGTGTCGTTTTTGCTGACCGGCCCGTTCGATTTCTCGAAAGCGCCGTCGCCCACGGGCTCGCGGCGGAGCGAGCCGGACCCGGCCCACAGCAACGACATTCCGCGTCCCTTTCAGGCCATCATCACCGATGCGATCAATGTGCGCCTGGACGACTTCTCGGTCGCCGATGCCCGGACGGAGGGCAAGGGCGATCGCGCAATCGCCTACCTCCGTGGATGCAAGGACGTGACGGGGTCCTGGACGCATGGGCTGGACGCGCTGCCCGAGGGCGGGGCGGTGGTGGTGGAGGGTTCCTCGGGGATCGACCTAAAACAGCGATGAGGTAGGGACTAACCGGCATCGGCCTGCGGGTCTTTCAATCCATGAGAAAAAAGATCGTGCTCATCGGCGATTCCATCCGGATCGGCTACCAGGAGACCGTGAGGGAAATCCTCGCGGGCAAGGCTGACTTTTGGTGGCCGGACGCCAACGGCGCGCATTCGGTGAATGTTCTCCTCCACGCGCACTCGTGGATTCAGCACCGGGGTGCTGATGTGGTGCATCTGAACGCCGGGCTCCACGACATCCGCACGGTCTGGTACGGACGGCGCGACCTCCTGGTGCCGATTGAGCATTACAAGCGCAACGTCCGGCATTTGCTGCAGACCGCGAGGGATGCGTACGGCATCCGCCTGGCCTGGGCGACGACGACCCCGGTGCGCGACACCCTGCACCATTCGGTGCACGCCCCGAAGCGGGACTTCGACCGCTATAACGCGGATGTGCTGGCGTGCAACAGGGCAGCTCGCGAGGTGTGCGCGGACCTGGACGTTCCGTTGAACGACCTGTACGCGGTCGCCACTGGCGCGGGATTGGACCGCATTCAAACCGATGACGGAGTTCACTTCACCGCCGAGGGCTCCGCCATCCTGGGGCGCGCCGTGGCGCAGTTCCTGGAGGCGAACTTTCTCTAGTGGCCAAGTCTTAGCTTCAACTCCGCCTCATACAAATTCGGGGGCGTGGGAACCTGTCCCTCGTCGGCAATCACCGTTCCCTTGTCACCCTTCGGCATGGCCGGCGCATTGGCGGTGCTGATCGGGGCGCCACGCACCCCGACGAGCGCACCCATCGGCAGCGCGTCAGGCATGTTCACATATTCCCCCGCATCCTTGCGCGGGGAATTCTCAATGTCGATGTTCCAGTGAACCACATGCGCGCCTAGAAACGGTCCCGCCTCGTCCGCGCCGCCAGGGCCATCGGCGTCATTGCGCAAGGTTATCTCGGTACGAATGAGGTCAAAGGAGAGCGCACGATGGGAATCGAAGGTGCCCTTCATCATGCGTCCCTTGCTGTAAACATTTCCGCTAGAGAGCCACTCAATGTTGATGCCGTGTTTGACCCGCAGAGGACCATCAATGACGAAGTTCTCGATCAAGTTGTCGTGGGAGTTGACCCGGACGGCGATCGAGTGATGGTTCATCTCCGGGCCTGTGATCGAGAGCCCGTCAACGGTAACGTTTTTCGCCGAGGCCAGGATGATCGGGTTTTCCGCGCTCTCGATCTGGACGTTTTTAACCCAGCAATTGTAGGCCCGGTTGATGTAGATGCCATCCCAGCCGACGCAAGTCAGGTGCCGGTGCGTCATGGGCGCGTGAAGCTTGAGCTTCAGGTTCTCAACGCCGATCTCTTGAACGCTGGTTCCCAGGTCCCGGAAGGCGACCTTCCATTCCGGGCGAATGTCCACGCGCAGCGGTTGGGCCAGTGTAACCGAGTTCCCCTGGACTGACTTGATTTGCACCGGCCATTGCCAGCGGGGGTAGCTATCCTGGAGAATCCAGGTCGCGGTTTGCCACTGATAGGTATCCATCAGCGGATGCCCGGCGATTGCCTTCAGGAGGGAAGTGTCCGGGATGTTTTCCCAGGTCATAAGCACCATGGCGCCGGGCTTGAGACCAGCGGTGGAGTTAACCGGGACGGTAAAGTCCCCCCGTTTCGCGGAGTCACTCGCCTCGGCAATGACATCGCCCGGACGCCAATACTCCCACCCATTGACGACGCCGGTCTCTCCGTTGGCAATCTTCCCCGACGCATCGAACGTGTCCGCGGGGCCGATCCAAATCAGGCCGCCGCACCATGACCATTGGGACTTCCCCGACAAAGAAAGCGGGCTGATGGAATCGGTGAGGGATTTCTGGAAGTCGATCGTTGTTTTGTCCGGTCCCTCGCCGCGGAGGACAACGCCGTTTTTGTTGAGATTAAGCACGCCCGTGACCTTGTACGTTCCCGCCGGCACGAGAATGGCGCCGCCGGCTTTTCCCGCTGCCGCCAGCGCTGCCTGAAATGCCGCGGTATCGTCGGCTTGCCCATCCCCCTTGGCGCCCAGATCCTTCACATTGGCCACGACGGGCACTTGTGGAATGGGGTCTTCACCACGGTGATAACCGGCGAATGAGTTATTGGGGATATTCGGATTGGTATTTGGGGCCTTGACGTAGGCGTCCCAGAGGTCCGCGCTGGTGGTGGTCTGGGCCTGCAGGCAGGTAAAGGCAGTGCCGAAAGCAATCATAAGGGCCGCTTTTTGAAGGCTGCGATAGGAGGGGCGAATCATCGAATGGGAGGACAGGCGGGGAGGGATGTTTTTCATGGGTGACTGGGCAAATTCGGGACTTGAAGGCGATGCGTGAATGCATGGCCTTAGACCGGCACGGTAAGTATCAATATGCCAGCGACGACAAGGCTGTAAATCCCCTTTAGCGCGATTCTCTTCCCATCTTTGGTCTCACGGAGTCGCTGAAAGAACTCTCCGAGCAGCAATTCGTTGGGGAGGACAAGACTAGCTCCTCTACAGGAGGATTTGACGCAAGGCGGGCAGAAGATGGTTCGCCAGCCGTTCGTAACCGACGTCGTTCGGATGAATCCCGTCGAATGAGCCGGTACTGTCGTCGCCGAGGGAATGCAGTCCCTCGACGTAGCTTAACTGGGAGTATCCGTCGTCCCGGAGTTTCCGGTAAATTTGTGAGAAGACTTTCCACTTGGCCTTGTGGGCGCGGAAGAGGGAAGGGCGAATCCAAGCCTGAGTCATGGGAAAATCCTCCACCATGACCACCGGTGTATGGGGACGAGCCTCGAGGAGAATGCGGAGAAATGTTTCGGCCCTCTCTTGGACGAGCGCTGCGTCCATGTTGGGCAGGGGATCGAGAACAAAGACGGCGGGGTCGAGTTCCCCCAACAAATGGGCCATGGCTTCATGCATTTTCGCCTGACCAGAGAATCCGAGATTGATGACCGGGCGATTTAGGCGACGCCCAAGCACGGACGGATGAATCACTCCGGCTCGGGAGGCGTAGGCGCCATGAGCAATCGAGGAGCCATAAAAGACGATGGGTTTGGTCGTGCGGGGAGCAATCGGAATAAACGTTGCGCCGCGCGGAACGCCGATTTCCAGCCGAATCACCGGATTACGCAGAGGAAGATAAAGCCGAAAGCGCCGCATGACCGGATTCATGTCCGTTACCAAAGTATCGTGGGCTTGCCGGCTATCATGCTTGTGGGCCGATCCGGCCCATCTCCAGGTTGTCTGGTCCCTGGCATATAAATCGAGTCCGCTGAAGGTGGCCCGATTCATATTGGGTTCGTCCAATTGTTCGAGCCGGAGTCTCCACCTGCTTTCGATTCGGTGGGCATTTGTCTCGAAGTCGCAACTGAGGCCGGTGGCATGGCGGCCCCTTTGCCCAAGTTCAGGCAGTAATTTTTCCGCCCGGCGCGGCAGACGGCCGTAGTAGTTGGGGGTGTCCTTCCAACCCTTGCCTTCGACTCCCCACTCGCGAACATCGAACCAGCGGAGATCCGCTTTTGAGTTGTTGCTTCTATTCATTAGTGGTCATACGCCTCTTACGGCAGGGTACTCCGTGGCGGTCTCTGATTGTCCTTTTTGCGCCTTCTGAATTTGCGCCACATCAGTTGATTTCGATCTTGCGGCGCGCGTTGTAGAGAATCAGGCATCCGAAAAGAAAGCAGACTGCGCCCATGAAGGTGATCAATCCAGGAGCGAACCACGTGCTAAGGAGACTGGGGACACACGTCCGATCCGGATTTTTCGGATCATAATAAATTTGGACCGTCGTGGGCAATCCGTCTTCATCAAGAAGCGGGAAAAGGGGTTTGATGTGGCTGCCGATATCGAGGCGAATTTCACGCTCCTTTTTGTCGGGCGTGACAAATTTGAATTCGTTCCAAAAAACATAGCTGCGGTCATGGCTTTCCGTGGCTCCACTCAGACCGACGTCATTGGTGAAAACCTGGTCGGGCAGGCCCGGCTTGGTTTTGATGACCTGGGTCGCTTCTGCCAAGGCATGATTTCCGGCCAGGAAGATCGAAAGCGGCGGCCATAATTGACTCCAGCCATAAGCAAAAACGCACAGCCCCAGGATAACCATCGCGATCTTTCGTTTAACGTGCCGCGGGGTGTAGTGGGCGTCGAGCGCGTCCGGCGCATCCTTGGGTTCCGGGCTTTCGGAAGAATGAGTCGGCGTATTCATGAAGCCTCCGCCTCCTCGACGCCCCGCTTGCGGATGAACCCTTTTCTTTCCCACCGTCCGAAAGCAAAGGTAATGCAGAGGCCAATGATCCCGAGGATGAAGATGGGAATGTAGCCGCACATATAATCGTACCGCATGGCCACGTTCCCGTGGTCGAGAAGGGGGCGTTCAATGGTCATTGCCTGGAGCGCCGCGTCGTCAACGGTGCGATCGTAGAATGCCCTGGCTTGCGCGACTGTTTCCGGCGGAACGGGGCCAAGCAGTTGTTGAAGACGCTGGGTAACCACGTCCTGAACCTGCGATGAAGCCGCGTGGGGCGAGAGGACGGCGACGACGGAGATAACGTGGTCCTTTCCACTTTGGGGTTCGATCCTGACGTGCTCCGTCTGTCCAGGTGATCGCAGGCGGCGGGCGGTCGAGGCGAGACGATGTTCCGGCTGGGGCTCCGCGTCGAACCAGGCCAGAATGGAATGGATGACCCGGGTGATGGGCGAAATATGATTGTCGAGCGGCTCCTCGACAATCCTCAATCCGAGGATGAGGGCGGCCCGGTGTTCCTGGGAGATGACGCGGGCTGGTGCCGGAAAAAGCCCGGCGTCCCGTTGGTTGGCCAGCCGGGTCAGGCTTTCCTCCAGCCGGTCTGCCACCTGCGCTTCATTGGAACCGGGTTCCGGCAGAACGCTGGCCTCGATCGAATAGGTCGCATCGTGCTGGATCGTCCGCAGATCGATCACATCGGGATTCTCGCGGCGAAGCGCAAGCAAGGTCTTTTCAATCGCCGACGCCGGTTTGTGGGTTACCGCCATGGTGATGATGAGGGCGCTCCCCATGCGGGCATCGACAATTTGATCGCCATCGTGGAGTAGTTCCGGGCCGAAAACATTCATGACCTGGTGTTCGAAATAATCGCCATGCTGTTTTAAGTCGGATTGAAGGGGAGCCATTTCCCGGGTGAGGGCATCGATCTTTGTCTGCTGGGCATCTGCTTCACGGGCATCGGCCCGCGCGGCATCCATCTGGTTTTTCGACCGATAGATGGTGGACTCGTCTTCCAGCATCTTTTTTTGGGCCAGGAGCGGCGTGAGTTGTTCCTGCAAATCATTGATGCGAGAGGCCAGATCTTCCGAAGCCCGGTCGCGAAGGCGAATTTCCCAACAGGGACCAGACTGCATCACGATTCCGGTACTGTACCAGGCACGGCCACTGACTTCGGAAACAGGCGCGGGCAATGCCGACGGATAAGTCCACGAATGGTTGCGGATGATGGATTGGATCTCCGCCGCGGTGGCCGGGTGGTTCAGGCAAATGCGCGCCATGTCGCCGGCCGGCGGCTGAAAAAGCGTCGCGTACGCCGAGACAAACAGGCCGACGGCGTTCAACGTGAGGATGCCCGTGAACCGGCTGAGCAAACCGGACCCGGCCGCGTAGGTCCCCATTTTATCCCGGACAACGTAATCATAGACCAACGGCAGATAGACGAGCTGGGTCAGGATCCCGAGGACGGAAAGGGTTTCGCCAAAACAAATGATCTCGATGAGCGAGGGGCGCTGATCGGGCAAAACGTATTCAACGTAGACATAGTAGCAGAGTTGAACCGAAACGGAGATGGTGATGAAGGTTTGATAAGCCCGCATCCGGTTTAGCCGGTCCGCAATGAAGGCCAGGCCTCCGATGATGAACATGTTAAGGACGCCACCGATGGCAATATTGGTGCCCATGTCCTGCTTCGAGTAACCCCACTGGTCGGTGTAGAGGAGATTTCCGAGCGGCCCCAACCCGGCCCCCAGCATGTCGGAGCCGATCACCAGGACGTAGACGGGCAGGAGATCGCGGTCGAGCAGGGCGGAGAAGAGGCTTTTGAACGAAAGCTTTTGTCCGGCCAAGGGGCTCTTGGGGTTGATCTCCCGGATCCCGAGCGTAAGCACCAGGAGGGTCAACAGGAGCAGCAGGACGGCGTTCCAGTAAATCAGGGTTTCACCGTTGATGGGGACGCCGCTCATGAAGCGCACGTCGTCGAATCGGCCCAGCGCGACAAAATAGAAAAAGAGGCTCGTGATATTGCCGACCCAGTACATCGCCGCGGTCGCCAGACCACGCTGGTGCGGGGGGACGATTTCCAGCTTGAGCGCCTCCAGCGGGGTGCCCATGTCGACCGATATTCGGAACAACATGAAGACCGCAACCAGCGACCAAAGGTTGGGCATGAGGGGCATGAGCAGCAACGCGGTCAACATGCCGACCCAGGAAACGATGATAAACGGCTTGCGGCGGCCGAAGCGGGTCCAAATCCGATCCGAAAGGAAGCTACAGGTGGGCGCCAGAAAAATGGAGATGTATCCGGGCAGCGTGAGGATGAAGGTCAGCGCAACCGGATTGTCGACGAACTTTTTCAGCGTGAACAGGAGGGCATTTCCCATCGCACCGCCCGCGAATCCGTAAGCCGCCCATGGCGTGATCGCCAGCAGGATCCAGTGCAGCGGGATTTGTTTCCTGCGGGTGACGATCATGGCCTTAGCTTCGCCATGCGGATATCAACATGGAAATTCTCTTTGTCGATAGCTCGATAATCGCTTCCAAAGAGCAGCAATCGATAGGTGCTCATTTAAGAACGAAATCAAAAGTTAAATTGACGCGCTTGTCCCGGTGAAATCTCGATGCGGCGCAGGGTGGGGTCGGGCCCAACTTGTAGAAAAAGAATCCCTCCGCTCGTGGAACGAATCTCAGCGGAGACGAGTTTTTTCTCGCGCCAGTCGAGATCGACCTCGAAGCCTCCCCGCGCCCGAAGACCCCTCACGGCGCCTTCCGGCCAAGCCGTGGGAAGCGCGGGAAGAAGATGAAGGACCGGGGTATCCGCCCCATCGGTGTCCTTCTCCGTTTCGTGACTTTGCAAAAGCATCTCGGCAATGGCGGCGGTGCCGCCGAAATTGCCATCAATTTGAAAGGGAGGATGGTCGTCGAAAAGATTGGGAAGGGTTGAGGTCGTCAGGAGCTTTCGCAGATTTTCCAGACACGCTTCCCCATCGAGCAGCCGCGCCCAAAAATTGATGATCCAGGCGCGGCTCCATCCCGTATGACCACCTCCATGCGAGAGCCGGAATTCCAGGCTTCGCCGGGCCGCCGCGGCCAGCTCCGGAGCGCGACGCGGCGAAATTTGGTCGCCGGGGTATAGAGCGAAAAGGTGGGAAACATGGCGATGGCCCGGCTCGATCTCCTTGTATTCTTCCATCCATTCAAGCAGTCGTCCGTGGCTGCCGATCGTGGGCTGAGCCAATTTCTGGCGGGCCGTCTCAACCTCGGCGCGGAGTTCGGGATCAAGACCGAGTATTTCGGACATGCTCACCGTGCGGCGAAATAGAACGTCCAAAATCGCCGCATCCATGGCGGTGCCTGCGCAGAGCGTTCCCATTTCTCCGTTGGGGAGGCCATAGATATTCTCTGGAGAAGAAGAGGGAAAAACGACCAGGCGGCCGCGCGCGTCGGCCACAAGATAGTCCAGGAAGAAACGTGAGGCTTCGCGCAGCGTGGGGTAAGCGCGGCGCAGGAAGTCCTGGTTTTGCGAGAAGGCAAAGTGGTCCCAGAGGTGGAGCGCCAGCCACGCGCCGCCCATCAGCCAGTAGGAAGCTCCGAGATTGCGATCGGTGGGGCAGGTATCCGCCCAAATATCGGTGTTGTGGTGGGCCACGAAACCGCGGGATCCGTACATTTTCGTGGCCGTGACCGTGCCGGACGGAACCATCCGCTCCAAAAGATCGAAGAGAGGAAAATGGCACTCGGAAAGGTTGCACACCTCGGCCGGCCAGTAGTTCATCTGCGTATTGATGTTGATCGTATACTTCGAACCCCAGGCGGGGCTGAAATCCTGATTCCAGACGCCCTGGAGCGTGGCGGGAAGACTCCCCGGCCGGCTCGAGGCGATCAGCAGATAGCGTCCAAAATCGAAGTAGAGGGCAAATAAATCGGAATCCTCCGCGCCTTGTCGGAGCTGCTCGAGACGCCGGTCTGTGGGAACAGCGCCTTGGTCCTTTGCTTCTTTTTCTCCGCCCAGACGGAGGGCGACGCGGTCGAAATAGCTTCGATATTCCGCCACATGTGCCGCGGCGATTTCATCCCATCCTTTATTCAGGGCTTTCCGCACGGTTGCCAGCGCGACCGTTGGCGGATCGGCTTCGCGATAGGACGATGCCCCCGCGATGGCGATCAGCACCGAATCAGCTCCTTGCACGATCACGGTATCGCCGACCGTCGTCACGCTTCCGCCGGTGGCCATAACGAGGGCGGCGGCGGAAAAACGAATGCCCTCCTCACCGGCCGTCCGGCCACTAAGGATCAGCCCGCTTCGTTCCACCGCCCTGATGGTATCGAAATAACGGCTGGCATAGTTGTCCTGCTCGCCACGATCCAAACGCAAAGTAAAGGATACCGCGCCGCCCCGGTCGGCGGTGAGGCGAATGGCGATCACTGCATCGACGGCACTGGCCAAATAGTCCCGCTGATAAGTTGTGCCGTCCAGTCTGTAGCTGACTCCCGCGGTTGCTGTGTCGAGATTGAGCCAGCGCCGATAGTAAGTTGGAGCCAGATGGTTTTGATCCTGCGCAAATCCTTCTTCAGCTTGAGAAAGCGACGTGCCTCGGGCTATCGGCAGGGCATCATGTTTGACCGCGAGGACCATATCCGCCAATGGTTCGTAGTGCCGCATGATGTCCGGAGTGCCGGCCAAAGCATCGGCGGCCAGGTCGTGAGCATGGGCGAGTGTTCCTTCGCCAATCAGGCGCCGAATTTCCGGAAGAAGACGCAGCGTATCGGGGTTGCAACGGTCGCGGGGGCCTCCACTCCACACGCTGTCCTCGTTGAGTTGAACCCGTTCCCTGGTGACGTTGCCAAAAACCATGGCTCCCAGCCGGCCGCTACCGAGCGGCAACGCCCTATTCCAATCGGAGCCCGCCGGCTGATCGTACCAGATGCTTCGGGAAGTAGAAAATGGCTGGATCATTAAACTATCCCTCGTGAACAAACAGTCCCGTCAGAATAAGAAAAGCAACAATCGCTGATTTTCGAGCCCGTTTGTTGCGGCCGGTGTTTTTTCGCCAAACTCAAGCAATGCGCTTGCAGGCGGCTTGCCATCTCTCAGAATCAAATTCCCCGCGATCTTCTTTCTGGAATTGGTTCTTGTCGGCTGCCTCAAAGAAATGGGTTTTGGGAAGGTTGACCTGAACTTCCGCGGGCTGTCCGGCCTTTAATAATATCTGACTTGGAGAGCGGGCTATGAATGGATGATTGCCGTTATTGAGATAGAGGTAGGTTTCCGCGCCCATCGGTTCAACGGCCTCGATGTCGGCGCGAAAGCTACAGGCTCGACCGGATTGTTCCCCGATCGCGTGGATTTCCAAATCCTCGGGGCGAACGCCCCAAATCACTTCCTTGCCCACATACGGCAGAAGGCTTTTGGCTCTTGCCTCGTCAATGGCTATGGAAAAAGCAGCCCCCTTTTGAGCAGACACTTTTTCCCTGAAGCTGATTTGATTTCCTGACCCGACAATCTGCCCTTCGAAAAAATTGATCGATGGACTGCCAATGAACCCCGCGACAAATGCGTTGGAGGGCTGATTGTAAATCTGCAACGGTTCCGCCACCTGTTGAATGCGCCCGTCTTTCATGACCACGATGCGGTCGCCCATGGTCATGGCTTCCACTTGATCGTGGGTCACGTAGATCATCGTGGTCAGGAGCCGGGCATGCAACTTCACGATTTCCGCGCGCATGGAAACGCGCATTTTGGCGTCCAGATTGGAAAGAGGTTCGTCAAAAAGAAAGACTTTGGGTTTGCGCACAATGGCCCGTCCAAGAGCGACGCGCTGACGCTGTCCGCCGGACAACGCCTTCGGTTTGCGCTTGAGCATTTCATCGGTAAGTCCCAAAACCTGGGCCGCCTCACGAACGCGCTGATCAATCTCTTTTTTTGGAAGCCGGCGAAGTTGGAGGGCAAACGCCATGTTGTCATAGACCGACATATGCGGATAAAGCGCATAATTCTGGAAGACCATCGCGATATCGCGATCCTTCGGCGGGATGTCGTTAACTTTCTTCTTGTCGATGTAGACGCTACCGCCGGAAATTTCCTCAAGGCCCGCGATCATGCGGAGGGTTGTCGATTTTCCGCAGCCGGAGGGGCCGACAAACACGACAAATTCCTCGTCATTGATCTCTAAATTAAAGTCCTCGACCGCATTTACTTTTTTTCCATGGTCACCCGTATACGTTTTATATACTTTTTCTATGATTACTTTCGCCATTGCATTCTTTTCAAGTGATTGGAAATTCTTTGTATGCGACCGGGAATAAGTAGGCCCGGCATGCGCGAGCCTAGGGGGCTGTTTGAAAAATCATTTTCTTTTTCATAAATTCTTTTGGCATGCCTGGAAGATCTGGAATTGGCGCATCCCGCAATTGAAAGACGGGATCATCGCCGGTGTTATTTTCCTCCCCCTTCTTTTGGATTGTCAACAGGAAGCCGGAAAATCCACCTGGGCCTTCACCAATCATGATCTGCATCGGGACCGCTATTCCGGCCTCCATCTGAATCCATTTTCCGTGAATGTACCCTCCTGCATTGTCGATTCTTGCCGACATATCCAACTCTTCTCCGCCGTAGCATGCATCCAGAACATTTTCTCCATTCCAACGTACGACCATAAAGTCGTCCGCCCATCCAACAAAGCGATAGGTGCCGCTTTCGGGAGGAACGACATTGGCACTGTAAATAATTATCCAACGCTTCGCCTGAACGACTTTGTCCACGCCAAAGGCCTTGGTTGATTCTTCAGATGCTCTTCTCGGGATAAAAATTTGCGTGGTATAGAGGGGGTTGGGAGCTTTGTAGAATTGATCCAGAGTGCTCATATCCCAACCCTTGACAAATGAGCGGAGAAAGGTCAAGCCGCTCCAAGTCGAATAATCATGATCATCCGCATATTGGGTCGGTTTTCGATCCGGCGTCTGCTGCAAATCATAGAGATTGCCCACAAATTCCTGACCGTCTCCGGTGGTTGACCCGTAAATGGAAGACTTGCCGGCCCCGGTGTTCCCGCCGAGCCCCGCCGTGCTCGGGCCCGTGCCTTGGGGCACTGGCATACTTATGTGCGTCATGGCCTGATCAAGGGATTTGGAGGCATTGACAGTAAAACTGGTCGTTATCGACGTGATCGTTTTTATGGGCGCTGTGACCGGAACAACGACGGGCTGGGGTTCGAACTGTGGATTGCTCGCCGAAGCGCCGCTGGCGGGGGGGGCGACCGGTGGGGGCACTTTTACGGGTAAACTCTTAACCGCCCCAAAGCTGGCATCTGTCTCCGGCTTGGGAGACTCGAAGATGACCCAGCTGGCGATGAGTAAAAAAAGCAGCAGATGCAAGAGGAGCGCCAGCATGAAGAAGCCAAAACGGCTGGCGCTTTTCGTGCGATAAAACTGAACTTTACCTTCACTGGGAGCACTCGTACTGCCTGACGTTTTGGGAAGTGTCGTCATGGGCCTCGGTAGATGGTGGAAGCGTCCTGTTTGATTTCTCCCATTGGCGGGAGTTTGTTCGCAGCAAGAATCACATGTTCGCCGTCGGCGGTCTTGATTTTCACGCCGTCCGCGCTGTCCATGGAGACTTCCTCGGTTTCACCATCATGCTGGATTTGGACCGACTTGTCATCGATTTGCTTGAAGGTGGGTTTATCGTCACCCTTGCGGTAGGGAAAGAGCACCCAAAGGACGGGCGTTCCCGGTTTGGTCTCGATCCGCACCCATTTCTGGTATTCGCCATACAGCCAGGGGCCATGCCAATTGGCGGGGGGGATCAAGGCCATTCCGTGGGTTTGGCCAATGTAATCCAGCCAATGCTGGGTCTCGCCCTTGGCGGCATTTTTATAACTAACCTGGAAATTGGGAAGAGGCAGCTCTTTGACTCCGTGTTCATCCATGAAGGCTGTCATCCGCTTGTCCCAGTCACTGATGGATTCTCCGGGATGAATGCAATACTCCATGGGCCCATCGAGGAACTCATCGGCATAGTGCCATTCCTGAAGCTCGATCTTGGGATCACCACCGTCAGGCCCATCTCCCGTGGAGACGAAGAGACTCATATCCGCCCCCAATTGCCCCACCGCCTCGACCAGTCGTCCGTTGGCAGTGATGTCCTTGGCCAGGAGATGGACGTTTACCTGCTGGGCCACATTGTCCGATTTGACTTCGTCCCGAACGACGAGGTAATCACTCATTTTGCTGGAAACAGGGTGTTTGACCATGAGCAACAGCCGACGGTGGATCAAATCTCCCACCTTGCGGCTGGGATACGAGCGTTGGAATTCAGCATCCTCAGGATAAATCGGATTCAGGCTCAACGTATCACCCTTGACTTCGGAAACAACCAGATCTCCCTGAGGCTGGGAAATGAAGGCGCCAACCGCGGCCGTGTTCGTCAGCTGCTCTTGGGCCGGAACGGGCTGGCCCTTCTGGTTATTGACGATTTGGTCCAGCTTGCCGAAGGTCATGCTGTTTTTCAATGCGGCATGGTCACCCCGCGGATGGTAGGAGCAGTTGTAATCCAGGGAGATAGGCGTATTGAGGGCGTAATAATGATACGACTGTTCGTCATTGTGATAGTGCCCTCGCGCAGGACCGGCTTTGTAGGTGAGAAAACTCTCATCGGGCGTGCCAAAGTGGTCGCGGAAAATAGCGCCAAAGCCGTAGAAGGCCTGTGACGACCAATCCATGTCTTCGAGTTTTTCCTGAGGAATGTTCAAATCCATGGAAAGGATACACTCCAGGGGTGTCTGCCGCGTTCCCACTCCGCTATTTTGGAGTGCCCTCCAGGTGTTCATCAAGTCCTTGGCATACGCCGGATCCGTTTTGACAAAAAATTTGGCTAGATTCCCGAAATCATCGCCCATGCCTGAGTCCCAACGGTGGGTATCGCCGATCGGGGCTTCATGCCTGCGCCCTAGCCGGGGATCGACCGGGGTCAACAGTTTGCGGTGCCAGATGCCGGTGCCTTTGAACAGGGGATCATCAGCGGGAATGTTGGCATCGCCGAGGTTCTCGAAGATTGCGGCCATGGGCAGGAGCAGGTTCATGGCGTAACCCGCGTAGCCGGGGCACTCGACGTCAACGCCGTCCGGAGGCATAAGATCAACCTTGGTGTCCGCGATGAAGTTGAGACGCGCATATTCAATCCAATCCTTGGCGTCAGGATGGTCGAGCATGGCGCCTCCCAGGTAGAGAGCTGACTTGTATTTGTCCGTATGGAAATTGGGATTTCCGGGATACCATCCGTTATGGTAGCCCATCCAGGAATCGGGATCGCAAACAATATAGGCCATTGCTGCCTGGTCCGCGCCTCCGATGGGCGTTCCGTTCGCCAGAAGGTCGGCGATGGCCACTTCTGCCGTGATGTGTCGAACGGGGGGTGAGGTGGGGTTGAGAAAATCATCCTGGTATCGCCGGTCCAGCCAGAGGCCGGGATCGGGCAGTTTTAAGGAAGGCGGCTTGGCCGAGGGATCGCCGCCCTGGACAATGATTTTGAGAATGTTGCTTTCCGTGCTATTGACCTTTTTTAGGATTGACCCGAGCTGGCCTTCAAGATTTTTTTGATTTTGCGCGGCATCCGGAGCCGCTCCAGCCGGTGGGGGCGAGGCTTGAAGGGCCTTGATTTGGCTCTGAAGGCCGGGGATCTTCGCTTCGTCGGCTTGAAGTTCATTCCAACTATCCTTGATGATTTTGGCTTCCGGTGTGTCCGCGCCGGATTGGTAGTCGTGCCGCAGTTGTTCAATGCGATCCCGGGTGACCAGGATATGGGGACCGGCCTTGGACGGATCGCGCGGCCAGTCCAGAATGTATTTATTGATCAGCGCGACGAGCGTCCAGTCCGTGTGCCGCCGCACCATGGAATTGATCTTCCATGTTTCGTCAAACATACGTCGTGGCCCCACGCAAATGCCGTACGCCCTTTGCCCGTAATACATGCCGGGGACGATGCCATTTTCGACATCCTCGGCGGGAACCATAGGCATGCGCCAGTTGCCCGAGTCCCCGTTTTCCGCGTTGCAGACGATGGTCTGGGAAAAAGGGCCTACCCACTTACTGGGAAACGCGGCGTAAATACCGATGGCCGGGGCGTCTGGATGATATTTTCCTCCGGAATCGGCGTAGGTCTTCGTTTTATCGTCATATTGGGGAGTGGCTCCTCCAGTGGTTAGGAAAAAATCCTGGGATCCTCCGGGCCCTTGGTTCCAGAGAGGGCGCAACATGGCGAAGGGCCTGCCTTTCTGCGCTTCACGCCTTTTAGCTGGAACAAAATTGAGGTCCGTATTGCCGCCAAACTGGTCCCACTCGAACCAGCGCACCCACATGGCCGTATCGATCGGCATGCCTTCCTTGCCTCCGAAATCGACGTATTCCATGTTAAAGCCCCACGGCTTGATCGATTTATCACGCGAGAAGTGGTAACGTTCCGATACATCAACCCACGGGTCCTGCATGACGAACCGGATCAGGGCCTCGTAATGATTTTCCATCTTGGGCATTCTTTCCGTGGGAATTTGATTCGGCTTAAAAAGGAAGGATTGCTTGCCGGAAGTCAACGGCACCGCATTCACCATGTCCGCGTCCGGCGTCGCTCCCTGAGGCTGATCCGCGTAGATCGTGATTTTGATATCAATATGCACGGGCCCTTGCGAGACGATCTCGGTCTTCGCACCTTTCACGATGGCATTGCCCTGGAACGCGGCGCGGCCATCCCACTTATCTGTGCCCGCAACACGCATTCCGCCTATCCAGTGCGGGACCTGTTCGATGGGCATGGGCTGAGCAAAATCTCCCTTGTAATGGCGGACCTTGAATTCATAGGTGCCGTTATTGATCACGTAATAGTCGCCATCGTCTTTGATGCTGAGGGGGGAGGGGGCGTCGCCGGGCTTGAAGACAGCCTGTATGTCGGTCAATTTCGAATCCGGCGTTTTTTCGACCGGATTTCCGGCGTTGTCCTTCCAGTCGATCGTGGCCACCGTCCACAATCGAACCATATCCTGGCCGTCTTTCTTAACTTGCTCGACCTGGGTCGGCTGGGTCACTCCCTGGATGGTACAGGTCATGGGCCCGGTCACTTCCGACGGTTTGAATTCAAAATAGACATGCTCGAGCGGCCATGTTTCGCTGAGGTCATTCTTGATGACCTTGACAATCTGGGCGTCAAGAGGAGATACCGACAAACCCAAAAGGAGCGAGGTAAAGAGCAACCCCATCGACCGCGGTGAAAAAAGGTGCATTGGAAATCGAGGTAAGAGCGGAATAATCAAGGATTGGAACCAGGTGTTGAAGTGGATGCCGTGGGGATCGGCAAGAGGGCGTTGACCGCGGGGCTGAGCCACCCAGCGTTCCAGGAATGTCCCATGCCCGGAAATACCATGTAAGCATAGGGGATTTTGGAATCATCCAGACCCTGCCGCACCATGTTCACCCCTCCGTAACTGGGACTTCCGGCAATCAGGATCACCCTCCGGTCATTGCCTGTAAATGCCTTGGCGACCTTGTCATCATGCAGCAGCCTCAAGAGGTTGAAATTTTCATCGAAATTGGACAGCGTTCCGTAACTGGCCACAATGCCCCACGTATTAAAGATGACCGCCGACGGCATAGGATCGGCGCAATCGTCGACAGCCGATTTATAGAATATGTTTGGATTGCGAAGCAAAAGACCCAAGCCGCCAAAGCCCCCCTTGCTAAAGGTGATGAGGTAGCGTCCTTTGTCCGTCTGGGTGGGATATTCCTTGTCGATGAAGGGAATGACAATGTCGGTAATATAGGCCTGCTGACGGATCCACGGCTGGGAGGGATCGGAAGGTTTCGGCATGTCCCCATACCAAGGTTCCACGTCATAAGCGGGCGCTACGACAATGACTCCGTAGCGGTCTTGCACATCGAGCTTTTGCAGTTCAACGAGTCCGGAACCCCAATTGCCGTCAGTACCGGTGTTAACCGGAAGAACATACAATACCGGGTACTTGCGACCTGGCTCGATCTGAGCCGGAAGAAGAACCTCAAGTTTGTTTGGGCCCTTTTGGTAGTCGGACGTGACGGTGTAGCAAACCGTTCCTGGATGAACCGGCTGCGGATCCTTGTCGATCTTCGTGTCCGCGTTCGTGACATTGGAAACAAAGAGTCCGAGGAGGCCGAGGAAAGCAATCTTACTTGGAGTTAACGGCGATCGTTTAGGTGTGAAATCCGGAGGAAATTCAATCATGCTTTTGATTATTTGCATTAGGAAGAGCCTAAATTGGAAAGATATGGATTGCCACCCCGCGCTTCAACCCACGATTGCGAAACGGGATTTCTGCAATTGCGTCCGATGCTGGTAATACCACTTGGGCTTCCTGCGGTTTTGCTTCAAAATACTGTATCACCGTTTTGATTTCTTGAAAGACCGGGACCCACGTAAAGACATCCCTTCTTTGCGTATAGTTCACCTTCTATTGCAATACGGTGAGCCTGAACATTGCAAAAATGATTTCATCATTTTTTGCCTTTCCCAGTACGTTTGCCATCTCCTGCTCTCAACCACAGCCACCCTGTAACTCCCCTCGGATAATATTTGCTGCCCCGGGCGACGCCATTAACCATCTGGTCACTCCAGGCAAAATAAGCGTTTTCCGGGGCTTCTAACCAGCTTCGATGAGCAGCGTCAGCAGAGGAAGATACCGAAAAACCAAGGATGCTTTCGGCCACATATTGGCAGAGGTAAATCTTGCTCAGCCAGGAATTATCATTTGTTGAACTGAGCTTCCATCCGCCGGTTGGGAAAAGACAGGTGCCCGGCACCAAGACTGTGCGCAGATGTCTCTTGAGAGCCTGGAGCAAAAAGCCGTACGCTCCATCGTCAGCGAGCACGTTTTCCAATCCCCAGATTTTCGGGAAAACCAAGCCCTCGATGGCGGGGATGATTCTTGATTCATTTCCTTCACCCATGACGGCAGGGATAAATCCGTCCTTGCGCATGTTGGACGCAATTGTGTGCGCGCAGAGGGATGCCTGTGTCGATGCCTGAAGCGCATCCTTTCCGTCAGGAACTCCCGCAAAAAGTGATTCTAAACCCACATACGCGGCCCAGCTCTTGACCGCCAGATAGAGGTTGTTTCGGGCTTGGCCGAGGGATACGTCAAGGCTGTCGTAGGTCGTGATTTCCGCTCCACCCATGCAGCGCGAGGAATCAGAGCTCATCACCCCGTCCCGCTGCGCCGGGTCCGGATGGTCGCGGTTGATCAGGCTGCGCAGGCAGTCCCGGAAAACCGGCAGATGCGCCTTGAGCCACTTGGTGTCGCCCTTGCCCCGAAAATAAGTCACCCCGCAGAGCACCCAGTTGACCAACTGTTCGTGGGTCATGTGCGAAAAACACCCGTCCAGCTTGAACAGCTCGTAGGTCGAATATCCCGGTTTCGAAACGTGATTGGCCATGCCCATGTCATGGGTAAAGCTGAGGCCGCCGGGGTATTCTTTCGTAGCTCCCGGCAGACGCACTTTGTCGCGGTAGGAGAAGCGCTTGACGAACCAGTCGAGTTGGTTTCGCACGGCCCATGGGTTCATGTCCATTTCGAAAAAAAGATGGTCCACGGTCAGATCGAAAGTGTTCATCATGCGGTACTCGCCCTCGTTCACGACCCAAAACGGGGTTTTGCCACTTTCCAGAAATTGAGTGCTGCCGTAATAACTGCGAATCGCTTGGGCAAGCTGGAACCGGCGGTCCTCGGGTAGACCGGCAAGCTTTTTGTCAAAAGTAAGGGACAGCTTTTTCTGGTCATCGAAATGGGCCAAGGCGTAAACGGCAACAGCCTCGATGTTTTTGAAATAGCGGGTGTAGTAATAGGAGCTCGGCATGCCGCTTGTCACCACGCCGGCCCGGTGAAAGCAGATGGCAAACCGGAAAGTCTTCTTCTTGCCGGCTGGAACCTCCGCCATGAGAAGACCCGTGCCGCCGAGTCCAAAGACCAGGTTTTCGCGATGATCAGGAACGAGGCATTTGCTGGGCGTAAATCCGAGGCCGGAATAAATGCCTGCTGAATTCGAAACGATCGCGGTGCGCAGTCCCTGTCCCACCCCGGGAAAATCGCAGAGATCGTCCAGCCGGCGCATGGAGGAATAGCGATCGCCCCCCTGATAGCCAAAAAAGACGCGCCGGGACCTTGTTCCCGCCGTATTGTCTGCGGTCAATTCGGCAAAGACAGCGGGCACGAGTGCTTCCATCAGGGCGGCAGCGGAAGACCGCGCCGGATCGGGAACCGGCTTGGCCGGAGAATAGACCGAAAAGGTCAAATCCCCCGTTTTCCACGTGTCGCAACAGGCAGTCAGCGTGCGGGAGATACTGCTGCGCGGAAAAGCTCGCAGTTCGGACTGCTCCCCCGAGGCGGCGGCTCCGACATCATAGCGCCGGGCCTCATCTTCGCTTCCGGCGAAAAACGGAAGGGCCTCGAAAACGCCACCTTCGCGCGTTTCCATTCCAATATAGATGTTTTCATCTGCCGGGCCGCCAATTTCGAGACCAAGTCCCCCCCGAGCTCCGGGAAAACCCAGAGTGAAGGATGCGAACGCGCCGACGGGGGAGTGCTGGGCATTGTATTCAATGGTCATAATCCGTGCATGTCAATTCAGCCTATTTCATGCTCGGCAGAATAATTCCCCGCATGATGATACGCTGGCAAAACACGAAAACGAGCAGAGGGAAAATACTGGAGACGACCAACGCAGCCATACCCACTTCAGGAGGCTGGGTCTGGTTGATTTGATAAATTTCGGTGGCGATAGGCCACATGCGCATATCACCCAGGTACATGACCGCAGGCATGAAAAGATTGTAGGCGCTCGTCACCGTACCCAGCAGAGTTACTGCGAGGATCGGCATCGAGAGCGGAATGCTGATTCGGGTAAAGAGCGTGAATTCACCCGCGCCGTCCAGTAGAGCCGCTTCGTAGAGTTCCTGCGGAAGTGAGTCAAAGAATCCCTTGAGCAGGAAGATGCTGAAAGCGTTTGCTGCCCCCGGAAGCACCAGGGCCCATAATGTATCCGTGAGATGCAGATCGCGCACGAGCAGGAAACTCGGCACCAGGGCGACCTCCGTCGGGAGCGCCATCGTGGCGAGCAGGAAGATCAGGATTTTATTGGTTCCGCGCATGCGAAATCTGGACATGGCGTAAGCAGCCAGCGGATTGACCGTCAACGAGGTCAGGACACTGAGGCAGACGATAAGGAACGTATTGTAAAACCCCCTTCCATTGAGCAAAAGGTCATTAAGGACAATGCGGAAGTTTTTCGTGCTGATATCCCACTTGATGGCGGTGGTGTGATCGGTGATGGTTACATAGTCCTGTTCTGCCAACGGAAGCCGGATCTCTTGCCAAGACGCGTAGGCTGTACCCCATGCGTCGTTGAGCGCGTTGAGCGTCCCATAATGGTGTTGCAACGATGAGATGAAAAGCTCCTCACTGGAGATGAGGGTGCGTTGCGAGACCGGTATATTCTGACTGACAAATAAACACCACCACCGGGCCACCGTTTCGTCCGAAGGCATACGCGCTGGCAGCGCGTCGTAACCCTGATTGGGCGGCAGTGTAGTAGATTTTGTCCCAGCGGCGGCATCGTCTTCGCCGTGCTCACCGGCCAACCACTTGGTCCAGGCGCCAGACCACTTTTTAACAGTGTCCGGCGGTAGATCCTGCCAGTAGAGCGGATAGCGCGCGGAGGTAAATTCCTCCCAATCGTCATGCAGGGCCTTCGGCTCGGCGGGAGGTGCGGTCGTAAAGAAAGGACCGCGGTTGAAGCCTGCATAAGAAGCATGGTGCGCGACGTTGAGGGCGGCCAAATCACCTCCATATTTTTCCCGCAAAAAATTCTGCCAAGTGGCGTTGCTGCTGAAGATGAACCGGTCTCGGCTGGAAAGCTGTCCCAGCCATTCCTCCCACTCCGTGTATTCCTTGCCGGAAGGTGGCGTCCAATCCCGGCGGAAAAGATCGGGCCGCACCGGTTGGAAATACTGGTAGTTGGTGACCGGTTGCCCGTTTTTGCGCGCCAACCAATACACGATAAAGCGGTCGTCTGAACCCGGTAGAATACGAAGCACTGGCGCAACAAAACGAAGGTCAACCACGGAGGCGAAATTCTCCAAATCCTGAACTCGGGCCTGAAGATTCCGCGGGGGGATCTTCCCTAAAGGAGCGAGGTATTGATTCCAGAAATCTCCCGGCAGGGTGAAGTTGTTCAAATCTTTCGCGCCGTATTCAGACGACACCTGCTTGTTCGGCGCGAAGTCGCCATATTGGTCGTGGAGATATTTTCGCGCCAACAAATCTCGGTTCCATAAATACGATGGCAAAACAGAGAGGGAGTCACGATCTACGGTATCCGAGGTCGTCATGCGCAACATGAGCAAAAAGGGATAAAGCATCGTCAAGGCCCCGGCAAAAAGGAGTGTATAGATGCAGCCCATCATCAGTTTTCCCCGCCAGGAGCGTCGATCGATGTTTGAGATGATGGCCATGGTATTCGCGATTCTATAAGCGAGAGTTTTTAGAAACGGGATTAATCGACCTTGGCGCGGCGAAATTCGACTTTGCGCAGGATACGAAGCTGCCCGACCGTAAAGCCCATGAGAATGGCAGCCATGATCCACGACATGGCCGTCCCGACGCCGAAGTTGCCCAGGCCAAAAGTTTCAAACCAGAGATGCACGGCAAAGGTGTAGGTCGCGGGGTAATTGCCCGAAAGTGCGAGAATACCGCCGGAACTTTGGAATCCCGCGATGATCGCCCCGATCATATTGATGACGAGGAGCGGCCGCAGGTAAGAGAAGGTGATGTGATAGAGCCGGGCCCACCACGAGGCCCCGTCGATTTCCGCCGCTTCGTAAAGGTCTTCCGGGATGCTTTTGAGGGCGGCGAGGTAAATCAGCATGCCATGCCCCATGCCCCCCCAGATGCCAACGAACACAACGCACGGGATACCAAAGTACGCATTGTGCAGCCAATCCACCGGCTGCGGCACTATTTGCAGGGAAAGAGGAACCAGCCTGTCCCACGTCCCGACCACAGCCAGGTAAACTTGGTTGATCAAACCATCCGGTGCCGGGTCAAAAAAACGCCGCCAGAGCAGCAGCATAACAATGCCCGCCACGACACCGGGCAGGTAATAAACGGTTCTGAAAAAATAATTTAAGGCCCGGATTTCACTCATCATAACGGCCAAAATCACGGGGGCGAGGAACCCAATTCCAATGCTTAGGATCATGTAGTAAATGGTCTTGATAAAAGACGCCCAAGTCGCCGGATCGCTGAAAACTTCGATGAAATTAGCGGATCCGACCCAGGCTGTGCTACCGGTGACGTTGTAATCCTGAAAAGCGATGGGCAGCGCTTTGAAAATCGGATAATAAGAAAAGACCGAGATCAAGATAAGAGCTGGAGCAAGCATGGCCCACGGCACCGGTTGAAAGCCTCTCTTGGATTCCCGGGCCATCGCGTGCAAATCCTCAGCCGAGCGAACCAGCATCCCTCGCATGGCCAGAAACGTGGTCACCAAGACGGTGACGACGACAAGCACCATTGAAGCGATGATCAAACCACGGTGTTTTACATGCGTGTAGTCCCCCGCCGAAAAATCGAGCCGGGCCTGAATCTGCTCCTGCGCTCCCGCCAGCGCCGATCGATAATCATAATTGGGGTCGGTCGTCGCCGACCGGAAGATGGGCGCCATATACTGGCTCGTGATGGCCTCGAAGTTTTTCGCCGGAATAGCTGGTCGCAATCTGGCGTCCAGTGTGCCCCAATAGTTTTTGAGTCCCTCGGGTATGTGTTCCGCAACCGTGGCGAATCCCGCGCGTTCGAGGAGTTTTGGGGGAAGAGTCTCAGCTATGCTCTCGCTTTCACGCATATAGCTGAGGACCAAACGTTCCTCGTATTGATCACTGGCCAGAAAACCGGCCACAGCCCAGGCCAGCCGAGCCTTGGCTGGACTTTTGGACAAGATGTAATTAAGTCCGACAATTTGACATTGTGCCACCATGCCTGATGGAGAAGGCACTGGGGCAAAGCCATAGTTTTCCGGTTCCGAATTGTCGGTATATTGACCATAGCTCTCCGGGGTATTGATGGCCATGCCGAGCTGCCCGGGATTCTTGGTAAAGAGATTGTACCAATCCTGGCTCACGCCGAGGGTCTGGCCGCCAACTTGATTGTAGGCAACGCCCGTCTGAACGTCACTCGGTCCGTACGTTCGGCTGGCGAAGACCAGCTTGGAGTTGATGGCTGCCGGATCACCAACCCATTTCCCAAGCCCCAGCAGCGGATGCGTCACGGTGGAATTCGCCGATGTATTTTGATCCGAGTCCGGGGACCACACAATGAACGGGCGGCCGTCTGGCCCAACGATCCACCGGGTCAGGGTCAGCCGGCGTAAAAACTGGATGGTGCGGATCATTTCCGGACTGTTGACAGTGGAAAGCCATCGCCCCCCTGCGGCGCTGGTCCCTTCTTTCTTCGCAAACGAACCGCCCAAGCCCAGCAGATAGCTTTCCGCCAAGTCGTCGTTTAATTCTGCTCCGTAGATCGTTGTTCCAGGTTTGCTCATGGCGCTGATCTGCAGGGCCATCTGGAAAAATTCATCCCAATTGGCCGGCGCATGATTCGGATCGAGGCCGGCAGCCTGGAAGACATCCCGCCGGAAAAGGAGCCCCGAGGCATTATTGCTCATCGGCAGTCCATAGACATCGCCGTTCCATACGATCATCTGCTTGTAGACCTCTGGAATATCCCGCCAACTCGGCCAGAGAAGCTCGCGTCCCTCATCGGGACCTGGCACGTAGTCCCAAGAGCCATCCGGAGTCCGTTGAGGCTGGCCCTGGGCGTTGGTGCGGATTTTCCAGATTAAGGGATTTAACGGCATGAAGAACTTTTGATCCCGGTACTGGTAAAACTGCAGGATGTCCTGGGTCGCAATCACTTCCTCGCCTGTTCCGGCGGCGAAGTTGAGTATTTTAAGGCTGAAGCCGGGGAAGCTCAGCGGATTGTCCGGTTCGATCTGGATGACATCCTCCCAAGGTTTTCCGGTCTGCGGATCCCGCAGGTCTTTCATGAAATAATCCAATGCAGCACGGCGCGCCCGGGTAGGCGGACTCCAAGCCCAAGGCGTGTAGCCGGTAACACGGATGACAGTTTTCGTCCCGTCTACCGCTGTAGCGGACCCTTCCTGGGCAAAAAGCCTAGCTTGGTCGTTGAAAAAAACGCCGGCGAGCGTGACCAAAGTCAAAATGGCTGGGAATACTCTCGTCATTCAGGCTCTTTCGCTAACCTTGATAGCATGGAAATTTATAGTCTCCATCATCATGGATATTGAGTCGAAAAGCGACAACAGTCCCGTGCGACCCGCGAAAGCTCCATTTGCGTCTACGGCACTGGGTCGGTCCATGACTTAACTGGAACCAAGCGTCCCGCCGAAACTAGTCTTGAGGGGCAAATGATTGCGGTACACTAAGGCGAGACCCGGAACACGGCGAAGTAGCCGTCTTTTTTGCCTCCGCCGAAAGCTGGCTGGATCGGCTTGTAAGTAGGAACCGCATAGGTGATCTCGGGGGCGTTGGGTATGGACCTATCCCGTCCCATGCACTTTTCAGACGCAGAACCTCCGATCACCACGAGGCCATCGCGGGCGGCGAGACATCTTATGTCGCTCCCCGGGAAATAACCTGCTTTCACCATCTTGAAATCACGGTCGAACACGGCGAGGAAACCACCACCCGTGTAACCGCCCTTCGGAGCCTCATACCACGGGTCGGTGGTCCTGAATCCGTATGCACTGCCCCCGATCACAAATTGATAAGGGCCCATTCCCTCGGCACCAAGGATCATCAAGGAGTTGGCATGCGCTGGTGTCAGCCATGCACACATGAAGGTTCCCTTTTGCAGCGTCCCCGTCTTGGCGTCGGCGCGTAAAATAACGCTGGTCATGCTGGCTCCGTGGAAACCGAAGCCAGTAGTACTTTGATAAACGCCCTGGAAAACCGAGGGGTCCAGTGGCTTGAAGGGATCGAGCGGATCGCGATTTGTTACCGTATTACCGCCGTCGGCTCGCAAACCAAGATAAAGCGACCCTTGGTCATCTGTCGCGCAATACACCCCCGTCGTGTCGGCCATCAATCCATTGCCGCCGTACTTGGCATCGACCTCTTTCGTAGGATCCGGATTCCACAAGGCCCAGAGCTGCTTCCCGTCCCGGTCAAACCCGTAGGCGTAGGGATCCTTGTAGGGCTCATGCCCCGTCCGGGTCATGCCATATCCCACCGCGGCAGCGACGCCGGTTTGCGGCGACAATGCCATTCCACCCGGACGATTGTCCCCGTGCGAGGGAAGTGAAACATTCCAAAGCGGATCCTTGGTCCCGGGCTTGAAGCGCACCAGGTGGCCCTTGGTCAGAACCACGATCTCCCCATTGCTATCCACCCCAAAATCCATTATTCCCGGGAAAAACATAGCCCATTTCACCGCGGTTCCATCCGGGGCAAGTTGGGCGATGAAAGTGCCCGAGCCCGTCTCCCCGGCAAGTTGCAGCGCAGTTGGGGAGTCGGCCAGGAGATAAATATCTCCAGCGTCATCCATCTTGAGCTTCTTGATACTGACGGCGCCTTGGGTAAACTGGGAAAGCCCGATGACTTTTTGACCGTCACCGGAAAGGTGGGCAAGAAAGTTGGTGGCGTTGGGAAAGCCTCCGACGTTGTCTTCCGGCTTGCCGGCACCCGCTGACGCATCACTTCCAAAAGAGGCGGTGTCCAGAACGACAGGAACCGCACCGGGCAGCTTCACGCCCACACCGTTGCCCGCCAGAAAAATGGTTCCATCCTTGGCGATACCCGCACCAGTGATTTCATCATCACCTGGCCCTCCCAGCCACGATGCAGAGATGAGGCTCACCGGGCCACTATTGTTCGGCTCAGCCGGCATGGGGATGATTTGCGCATCCGTCGGGGGCTGAGTATCGTCTCCGAGCAAGGTCTGGGTCGTCAGCATACCGGCACTGGCGGCTAAAATAAGGATGATTTCTTTCATTGTTGTAATTGGGCTTTATCTGATCGCGAATACTGACTCAAAAAAAGTTTATTTTGCAGATTTGGAGAGCCGCAAAGTCTACCAGCGCCGTCGGCCGGCAGAGGGATTTGAGTTTCATGCAACCGTGGAGTTTTGGACGAGGAATAAACATATTCGAATGTTGCGATTCCACCACCCATGCTTGCGACGCCGGATTTCCGCGATTGCGTCGGGCCTCGGCATATTCCCTTCCGCTTAGCCAAAATAAACGGATTACTGTTCGGAAATCTCGTCCCCTTTGACTTGAAAGGCCTTGCCGCCAATGTGAACGGTGGCGTTGTTATAGGCATCCGCCCCGGTATTAAAGGAGCTGAGAAAGCGCCGGGTGTGGTCGGCAGGCAAGTGGTCCCGCCGCTGAAAACTAGCAGATGTAACAGTGAAAAAACTTCATGGTTTCTGTAAGTAGAGGCTTGCAGCGGCCACCAACGCCGACTTTCCCGCAGGGGCGGACACGGTGAGCAAATTATCGGTTTTGAGCAGGCTGGGGTCGACAGGAAAGTCCATGATCCAGGGCGCACCGGGTGAAAGTTTCAGATTCGCTCCATTGAGTTTCACTTGAAGACCGGAGGGACTTTCGGAAAGCACCAGGCGCAACCTCGCACCTTTGGCTCCCTGCCAAGCTTGATCAGGTATCTCTATTTTTAGAGCTGCCGGTTGTTCGGCGGTCGCGTTGAGCAAAACATCACCGGACGCGAACTGGTCCCAGCTTTCCACCGGCAGATCGGGGGCCGAACCGTTCAAGGTGCCGACAAAGACCAGGGCGGATTTGGGCGGACAGACCTGGTCGGGCACCTTTTCGCCCGGCGGAAGGGCCGTCTCTTGAATGGCCAGCCAGGGCTCTTGCGTTTGCTGCCCATTTTTGACGACCGGCCGGGAGGCAGGTCCAATCTCGCGGCGGACCAAGCTGCTGAAGGCCATTCCGGGGGGAGGGTTGATTTGCAAATGCAAAGTCGCCGGGGCATTTTGATCGTTGAATACCGCGAGGGTCAGGCACTGACCATTCAGGCTGGCCACGCTCCACACGTTAGGCGACGAAGAAGAGGTCTCGAGCAATTTGCCGCGCAGCGTTTTCAACAATTTGAAGGCAAATTCATCCCCGCCATTGTCCTGCGGTTGATGTGCCGCGCGCATCACGGCCTTGTCCGGGCAGAAATCAACCAGGTAAATCACGTCGCGCAGAAAATAGCTCAGCGCGCCCTTGGCCCGTTTGAGCGCATCACCCTCGGCGGCGGGCTTGACCACTCCTGGCTGCTCGGGATCGATGTAGCCGCCGGCTTCGGTGTTCCAAAGTTGAATCCGCTTGCCGTAGTGCGCAAGGTCGTAGTCGTAAGCCATCTCGTAGGAGGCGGCAACCACGCGGGTATCGCCACCGTAATGATGCTCATAAAGGGCGTCGAGGTACTCGTGCGTCGCATCGATGGTCGGACGGTAGAGCAGGTTCCAGCAATCCCAGCTTTGATCGAACATGTTAAGTCCCCAACCTGCTCCCAGCCGGACATCAGGATTGGCCTGTTTGAGGCTGGCCCCGAAAGCCTGAAACATGTCGATATAGAATTGGCGGTTGACCGTGCCCGACCAATAATACTTTTGCGTGAGGTCCTTTCCACTCCACCTGAGGCACGCGATTCGCGTGCCGCGGTGCACGAGGGTGAACTCCTTGCCGTCCACGAGGGTTGCCTGACCCTCCCCGCGCAGGAGCGTGACCGTTTCCCCGGGTTTGGAGTCGCGCGGGATAAAGGAGGAGGCCACATAATCGACCTTCTTGTCCTGCATGTTGAGCGCGTAAAAAACCGGGTGGTCCCAGACGAGGTTGGGAATGATTTCACCGGTGGCCAGGACTTTCATGGGCTGTTCCGCCGCGGCCTGGGAAAGGTCGTAATACTTGCCGTCGTAATTAACGGCGGGACGAGTGGCCCAGTTCAAATAGGGCTCGTTCCAGAACTCAAGATTCTGCTGTTGTCCGGTTTGCCTGGCGTCTTCCCCATAGGCCTTCCCGAGTCCCGCCAGATAATCCTTCCAGTCTGCGCGGGTAATGCAGAGGGCGGGCTGGTAACGGTCCCAGAGACACTGCACCACCATTTTCAGGCCTTCCGGAAGGGCCGTAGTTCTAGGGTGACTATAGGGAATGATCTCTGAATACTGGCCGCCAATGACGGCGTTTTTACCATCCGGATGCTGATTGATGAATCGAACAGATTCGATTCCCCAGTCCTTCACGACATCTTCAGTCAAAGGGAGATTGTGGACGCCAAAAAGTCCGGCAGGAACCTGATCGGTCCCATTCACGCTAAGCACCTGGGCGTTGACAACGATGGTCGCTTCCTCCGCCCGGACGAATCCCGCCACAAGCAGAAGGGGCAGCACACAACAAAGGACTCTCACAAAAGTGTTGCGCATGGCTGTTTTTCCAAAGTGTTGGCAGTGGGTTCCTCTGCCGGAAGCATGACCGGCCCACCATGGGCGATCGATTCTTCCACGGCAAAGGCCAGTTGCATGGTTTCCAGCGCGTTGGAAATCGGGACAAGCGGTTTCCCTTTCGCAGCTATGCTTTCCAGGTAGCGCTTCAAAAAGCCCGTCATGTCATGGTGCAGCTCGTTCTGCGAATCGGCGGCGAAGTCCTCCGTTCGCTCCAGCACGGTGTCTTTGTTCGTCTGGTCAAAGCGGAAGAGGTGGATCTTCGCCCCGTAAAAGTCGGCTAGGCAGGAACCGTGCGTGCCCATGAGGGACAGGCGGTACTCGTGTCCCGGCGTTGCCGCCCATTCGACGGGAATCTGTGGGTGCCGGCGGTACCAGCAGGGCGCGCGGTTGTGCATGATCTCCAGACTCGCGCTCCGGCCATCCGGTGTTTCCAGGGCGATGAAGACATGATCCGGCACATCCGCGGGATAAAAACTGAGGGAATTCCGTTTGGAACGATAAGCCTGCACCCGGCAAAACCCGCCGAAAAACGTCCGCAACATGTCGAGCTGATGTACGCCGCAATGGAAGACGATGCCGCCACCCAATTCGCGGCGCAGCCGCGTCTGCGATGCACTATCGGCATCGGGCGCGCCGGACCACCAGTGCCCGCGTGAATCCGTGCAACTGGCGGAAAGTAACTCCCCGAAAAAACCGTCTGCCACCAGTTGCAGAAGGCGGCGAGGCATCTTCGAATGAACGTACTCAAAATTGATTTGGAGGCTGCCCCCGGAAAGCTCGGCGGCCTGCGCCATTTCCTCGCATTCCTTCATCGTCAAGGCCATCGGTTTTTCACAAAGGACGTGAAGCCCCCGCGCCAGCGCCTTCATCGTGGACGCATAGTGCTGGTGATTGGCGTTGACCACGAGCGCGACGTTCGTCTCGGGATGAGCGGAGAGGAGATCATCCAACGAGGTGTAGCCCGGCAGCCCCGTCTCCCGTGAAAAAGCCGCCAGGCGCCCTGCATCGGCGCTAACGAAACCGGAAAGCGCAACTCCCCACGCCTTCAAATCACTAATGAATCCCTTGGCCACCCGCCCCGTTCCGATGATGCTGACTTTAAGCATGGCTAGGAAGGGAGGACGAGGCGAACCGCCGCGCAGGACTCGTCAAAGTCGAATCGGCGGGTTAACCCAAAGGATAAAAGCATGGTAAAAAGGTAAGGCGATACAAAGCCGAGTAAACAACTCTGCGATTAGTAAGTAATTATCGCAACCCATGTAAATAGAAACCTTGAGTTGCGTCCATTCATGTCCATTTTTGCGCTTCGTCCGCGCCACGCTATAAATCGTGGAAAAATATTTCCAACCCCTCGCAAGAAAACAATTACTTGAAATTATCCGGTGAGCGGCGTATTCCGTGCGGCTCCATGCACTTTGAGTATCTTGAAGACCGGAACGTTGACGCGGCGCTCGATGCCGAATTGCGGAACCTGCTTTCCACCTGCTTCACCGGGAAAATCAACGAGGTGTTTCACCACCAGCGCTTTTTCAGCGAAATGCCCGCGCACCGCTGGCTGGCGCGCGACAGCGAAGGGAAGCTGGTGGCCCATCTGGCCCTGCACGATAAAACCATCGGCACCACGGCCGGCGATCTGCGCGTCGGCGGCATCGCCGAGGTCTGCGTCGCTCCGTCGCACCGGGGCCAGGGACTCGTGCGCCGCCTCCTGACGCTGAGCGACGAGTGGATGGTCGCCCAAGGGGTGCCGTTCTCAACGCTCTTCGGTAATCAAGGGGTATACAGCTCCAGCGGCTACCGCCAGGTCGATAATCCTCTGCGCCACCTGATCCCATCGACTGGCGTCTGGCGGGAGGAACCGCTTGCCGGCTTTCTCATCAAACCCCTCGGGTCCGTCGCCTGGCCATCCGGCCTGATCGACCTGCGCGGGCCCAAGTTTTAGCCCTGCTCGGGCTTGTCCGGTGGAACACGGCAAAAGTTACTCCCCGGCAAATACGGTTAGGGGAGGTGAGAACGATGCGGTGTATCCCATAATCGGGGCATTCCCAATAGCTCCCTTTGCTGTGAGCAAGAGTTTCGCGTCGCGCATCCTCGTGCTCGAAGAGGCCTAACTTCCTCTAATATAAGTTGCAAAGCCCTGCGGGATGATTTAGTCTAGCCTCGCAAAAGGTAAACACGAGGCCGCTTTTTGACCCCAGTACATAATACATTATGGTGACGCAATAAGGGTAATCATTTGACGCAAATTGGCCATTACAAAAATAAGTTAAACCGCTAAGAATATACCCATGAGAAAACCAATGAGCTTCAGAACATGTGCCATTTGGGTTTTTATCTCGCCTGCTGATTTGGTAACTGGAAATCAATTCCCTAACTAACCGCTTTTACACCGCAGTACATAATAAACGTAATGACGCAATACAGGTATTCATTTGCCGCAAATTGGCCATTACAAAATTAAGTTAAACCGATAAGCATAAACCAATGAGAAAACCAATGAGCTCCAAAACAACTAAACTCCTATCCATCGTCACCCTCTTGGGTGTTTTCACTTCGCCTGCTTTGTTGAAAGCGGCTACAATCACCGTCTTGACTTCGGTCACGCCCGGAACGGCCGATATTTATTATTTGCCCACTAGTTCGTTTAATTCAAACGTTTATACCAACGCCATCAGCACTTTTGGCGAGACATTCACGACAGGCAGCTCGGCCGCCTCCTACACGCTGACCGACGTCGTTCTTGAGATTAGCCATAGCTACGGAAATAATGATGGGAATTTTTCCGCGCCCATCAGTATTGATTCTGGTTCTACGGTTCTAGACAGTGAAACGGCAAGTATCACGGGATCGGCACCGTTTACAAGCGATAGCGGACTGGATGGCAAGTTCATTGAGATTACTTTGTCTACACCGGTTGTGCTGGCAGCCAACACTCAGTACAGCTTCAGCATAGGAGACTCAACTACGGGTCAACTTGGTGGTGCAGGCAACGGCGCCCTCGCAATCGCTGCGGGTAATGGTACTCTGCCAAATGCATCTGGGTTTTCTACAGGCAACGGTTCTGGCAGTACCTACGGCTCCAACTTTGTTTTTGACGTGGGCTTGACCGCTGTTACGGCGTCTGTTCCCGAGCCCGGTACTTGGGCGCTGATGCTCGGTGGCCTCGGAATGCTGTTGTTCTACCAGCGCCGTCGCGCCAGCCTGTAATTCTCGGAAGTTTTCTCACTCGAAAGGCTGTGTGGCTCTTGCCACACAGCCTTTTCGTCATTTAAGGGAAGGATTCAAGATCCAAGCGGTGCAGGATCCCGCTGTCCCTTACCGTAAACCTGAGGACGCGTTAAAACGTCGTAGCCAAAATGTCGCAGGCGCCGCCGTAAGGCGGTGGATCGGCCTCGCCCCCGTCCACGCGCTCACGCGCGCGGCTACAAGGTATCCAAACTGCCTTGGCCTGGTCTTTCCTAAAGTGCGTCCACGCACGGGCGCGGCTGCACTGAATGTCCACGAAGTCTAATCGATGGTCTTGCGGGGACGGAACTTCACCGCATAAAAAATCCCCAGCACGAGCATGATGGCGCCCCACCAGATGGCAGGGTAAAGGTTGCCCAACACGGTCTGGTGATCCGCCGGAGGTGGTACAAAGTAGCCGTAGAGACCCGCTCCGGTGATGAGCACCCCGAAGATCGCGAGTTGCAGGCCGATGAGAAACCAGATGGAGACGTGATGTTCTTTCATGGGATTACCAGAAGATGATGTTGAGGATGATGCAGGCAACGCCGATGAGGACAGCCCAGAAAAACGGTCGATGGATGAGCGGGTAGTCGCCTTCCGGTGGTATTTCCGTGCATGACTTGACCAAGCCAACGAGTTCGGATTCCGGCCGGGCGGGCGTCAACAGGCTGACAACCACGGTGACGATGACGCAAATCAGGCCCGACCAGAGCGCGGAATACATATTCTCCGCCTGGCCCGAGGCGTGGGCAGAAAGCGCGACATACTGGATGGCCCGATCGTGATCGAACTTGACCCAGGTGAACATTCCGATCGAGGAAAGGACGCCGGCCAGCAACCCGAGGAAGCCTCCCGCACTGGTCGCGCGCTTCCACAACATGCCAAGCAAGACGGTGCCGAACAGCGGCGCGATGAAGAAGCTAAAGAGGGCCTGGACGTAGTCCATGATACTGGGAAATTGCGGCACGATGTAGGCCGTGGCGATGCTGACGACAATGCCGATGATCGCGCTCCACCGGCCGATGGCGACATAGTGGGCGTCGGTCGCATCCGGTTTGAACGGCCTGTAGAGGTCATATGTCCAGACGGTCGAAAATGCCGTGACGTTACCAGCCATGCCCGACATGAAGCCGGCAATAAGCGCCGTGATGCCCAGCCCGAGCAAGCCCGGTCCACAATAACGGGCAAGCATGAGCGGCAGGACTTCGTTATAGCTGTGGCCGACGTGGCCCATCGTCGGATCGTTCTCAGGGACCAGGTGCGTCGGCAGCACGGCCAGGCCCAGCAGGCCGGGCAAGATCACGATGAAGGGAACGAACATCTTGAAGCCCGCCCCGATGATCGGGGCCATTTTCGCCGAGCGCAGGTCTTTTGCCGAAAGCACCCGCTGCACCACGAGAAAGTCGGTGGTCCAGTAACCCATGCCCAGGACAGCGGCCAGACCAAACACGACGCCGGTCCAGTGCATGCCCATGGCGTTGTTATTGGCGTTGCCCGTCACACTCCACAAGTGGGTGTAGTCGAGATTGGGATTGTCGGGATGAATGGCCGGGACGTTGGCCTTGATTCTCTCGACCATGCCCTGCCAGCCGCCGGTCTCGATCAGGCCGAGGAGCGGAATGAGAAAGGCGCCAAACCAGATCAACATGAACTGTAGGACTTCGTTGAAGATAGCGGAAAGAAGTCCACCCAGAGCGACATACACGCCGACGGTGAGCGACGAGAGGATAATACTGAAGTTTATATCCCAACCGAGAACCACCTGCATGACCTTGGCCATGGCGTACATGTTGATGCCGCTCATCAAAACGGTCATCAGGGCGAAGGTGACCGCCGACAGCGACCGCGCCGCGGGCCCAAATCGCAGCAGCAGGTAGCCCGGCACGGAGTGGGTCTTGCTGATGTAGTAAAAGGGCATCATCACGAGGCCGAGAAAGATCATCGCCGGGATGGCGCCAATCCAATACCAGTGCGCGGCCATGATTCCGTACTGGTACGTGTTGCCTGCCCAGCCGAGCAGTTCCAGCGCGCCCAGGTTGGCCGAGATGAAGGCAAGCCCGGCGATCCACGCCGTCATTTCCCGGCCTGCCAGGAAGAACTCCTCACCGGTGTTGGAGAAGTGTTTTAAATAAAAACCGATGCCCAGGACAAAGCCAAAATAGATAAATATGATCAGATAATCGACGGTGCCGAGCGAAACCAGCCCGGTCGAGACTTGAGCAAACGAGGGAGTAATGGATAGCATAATTATTTCTTGGCCCGGCGGGGTCGCTGGCTCTAAAGCCGTGGATGATCGTGGAAGGACAGGTTTCTTCCGGCTTCAGGAGTGGAGTGACATCCGAAAAAGAATTCGGTTCTTCTCTCTCTCTGATTGAACTCATTGGCCCGTCCACATTAGGACGAGGAACAATTCGTCGTCAAGACTAGCGCGCTAAGTTTAAGCTACACCACGGGCTGACGCCGGCGTTAGCAAGGCATTCGCACCATGAGATTATAGTTCCGGAGGACGGTAGCGCGTCCTCAGAACATCGAGGCGTTTGCAGTGGATCTTCAGCCGCTCCTGGAACGACTTGTAGTCCCGGCTCGCAAGGGGCGACCAAGCCACTTCCGCGAGAGCCGAGAGCCGCGGGAACGCCATGTACTCCACGATTTCGGTCGATGGCATATACTCAGCCCATAGCTGACCCTGTACTCCCAGAATGTGCCGGATTTTTTCGGAGGGAATTTCCGCCGGTATCGGCTCATAACCATAAACCTTCTCCAAAGACAGGAATCCGCCGATGGATAGTGGTTCATTAGTCGACGACTCACTTTGACAAGAATCCAGATACGTGTACCCGTTGGGCGCCATGACGACATCGTGGCCCTGCGTCGCCGCCGCAATCCCGCCCTCGATTCCGCGCCAAGACATCACTGCCGCGCCTTCGGCCAGTCCTCCCTCCAGGATCTCGTCCCACCCGATAAGCCGCCGTCCATGATCCGTCAAAAAGCGGTCCATCCGGCGAATGAAATAACTTTGCATTTCGTCCGAATTCTTTGCACCGACCGAGGCCATCAGCGCCTGGATTTCCGGGCTCGAGTCCCACTCTTTTTTTAGCGCCTCGTCGCCGCCAATATGGATAAAGCGTCCCGGGAAAAGCTCCATCACTTCGATGAGCACATCCTGTAAAAACCGGAACGTCTCTTCCTTCGGGCTGTAGATGTTTTCGCTGATGCCCCAGCGCCTCCGCACCTCAACTTGATTTCCGGTGCAGCCGAATTCAGGATACGCCGCCAGCACGGCTTGCGCGTGCCCGGGCATTTCGATTTCCGGGACAATCGTAATGTGACGCTCCTCCGCATAGCGAACAATTTCGCGAATCTGTTCCTGCGTATAGAATCCCCCATGGCGAATGCCATCGTCGCATGACTCGGCAGCGCCGTGGCCCTTCCAAGTCCCATTCCTCCAGGCGGAGATTTCCGTCAATTTCGGATATTTTTTGATCTCGATCCGCCAACCTTGGTCATCGGTCAGATGCCAGTGGAAAATGTTGAGTTTATGCAGCGCGAGCAGGTCGATGAACTTGCGAATAAATTCAATCGGCCGAAAATGGCGGCTGCAATCGAGCATCGCGCCCCGCCACGCAAACCGGGGAGAATCTTCAATGGCTAGTTGGGGCAATTTCCATGTGACCTTCAGGCGCGGCCCCTGTCCGTAAATCGCCGGAGGGAAAAGCTGCAGCAACGACTGGACACCGTAGAAAATACCGGCTTGAGCAAACGCGCCAATCTCCACTAGGTTCGCCGCGATTGTCAGCGAATAGCCTTCCTTGCCCAGGTGAGAGTCGGCCGGGTTGAGCGTGAGACGGATCACCGGCGTCTTTTCGCCTGCCGCCTCGAAATCGCTGATCGGAATAGGAAAACCTGTCGCGCTACGCAAATAACCGGCCAGATAATCGGCCTCGCGCATGAGAGCTTTTGGAGCCTCGATCCGGCTGGAGTTTTGCAGGATAAATTCACCGTCTGCTGCTTTGACACGGGTGGGATAAGGAATAAGAGAAGAAGCTATTGAAGTCATAAAAGGAATAAAACTTAACCATCCAAAATGGGCGAGTAAATGATAACGGATCAAGGGCTGGCTGTGGTCATTTTAACGCGGCTCCAGTTTTCCGAAATTGCGGCAAACCATGGCCGATCTGGATCCCAAGGCGCGGTGTTAGCTCGAACGGAGCAACGCGGGCTTCGGGAGAAACGGCATAGCGTGCTGTTTTCACGGATCCCAAGGATGTAGGGTCTGGACTTTTCATAACCGTTGGTTTTATTTACCAAATCATCGTGATGCCACGTCTCTCCAGCCGTCTAAGGAAGTTTTCCATATCAATAACTTCGATTTTTGTTCCATTGGTCCTTGTCGCCATGTGCGCCGCCTCGAATGTGACTTATGGTGACGCCCCGGTGCAGGCCATATTTTACGCCGCGCCGAACGGAACCGGGCGGACAGCAACGAAGGACGCCCCCAGTTCACTGACAGGCGCCCGGGATCTCGTGCGGCAGTTAAATGGCAATATGCAGGGCGACATTATCGTGTACCTACGTGGCGGAGTTTATGCGCTGACGACGCCATTTCAACTTCAGGAAAGCGATCGCGTGCGGGATTCAGGCTCGAACGGTTTCAACATCATTTACGAAGCGTATCCGGGCGAAACACCGGTCATAAGCGGGGGAATCCCCGTCACCGGCTGGACTCTCTTTGATAAGGACAAGAACATCTTCCGAGCGAAGGTCCCCGATGGGACGGCTTCCCGGCAAATGTATGTCAATGACCGCCGCGCGGAGCGAGCCCGGAGCGCTGAGCTACCGCCCGGTTGGAAAAAGACTTCGACCGGCTTCACCATAACCGACACCACCATGCAAACGTGGGGCAACCCGAGCGATATTGAAATCGTTTCGCGCAGTTCGTGGAAACATCTGCGTTGCGGCATCGCCTCCATCACGGGAACGACGGTGCTGATGAAAACGCCCGGATGGAACAACAGTTCGATTTCGCCCAACATGGGCACCCCCTTAAACGGGCAGGGCACCCAGCAAATTAACAAGGTGGATTGGGTGGAGAATGCGCTGGAGTTACTGCAAACCCCGGGGCAGTGGTACTTGGATCGCAAGGCCGCCTATGTTTACTACATTCCCCTGCCGGGTGAAGACCTCGCCACGGCAAACGTCGTGATTCCGGTACTAGAGACGTTGCTCAACGTCAGCGGATCAGACGTCGACCACCCGATTCACAATGTGGAATTCAAGGGGATCACCTTCAAGGACGCGACTTGGATGGGGCCGAGCGGTGATCAAGGATATGCCGACAATCAAACCGGTGTGGTGTGGGTTAACCTGCCGCCGACGACGGCAAAGAGCCTCGGCAATCTCTCTTTTCAATTTGCTCACGATGTCACCTTCGAACGCAATGTGATCACGCAGATGGGGGGCGTTGGACTCGATTTTGGTCATGGTC